>Ga0210398_10000931_pt1 | contig 31632 bp, 32 predicted proteins | sample IncBWC4OmetaG_FD_161047 | JGI IMG/M metagenome (GOLD analysis project Ga0210398, IMG submission 161047) | Forest soil microbial communities from Barre Woods Harvard Forest LTER site, Petersham, Massachusetts, United States - Inc-BW-C-4-O | ecosystem: Environmental > Terrestrial > Soil >... | reverse complement strand
GGCTTGTCCCCTCCATACCGATGCCGCCCGAGCAGCCAATACAGCACGGATGCGGCGAACGCCAGGAAGGCGACTGTAAACGTGAGTAGGACCATCAAGTTTTCCTCTAGAAATACGCTCGAGCCACTGGAGGCCCTTGCAAACGCTCCGAAAACACCGATCTAACCGACCGGTCAGAGTTAACTAATCCAGACCTTCGATGTCAACCATTCTCCGCCCGATTGACCCCAGACTCAATCGATTGCCGACACATCATTAATGAAACCCTCATGAAGCCTCTATGACTGAAACGGCACGGCGGGTCTAGTGATACATCTCTACCAGGTTGATGAGGCCGAGATCGCGGTAGCGCTCGATGAGATAGCCCTTGATCTCCTGCACACTCCCCATCTGCAGAACCTCGCGCGCGACCTGGCGGGCGGTCAGATAGTCAACCTTGCGCAGCGCCTTGCGCACGACCGGGATGAAGAGCGGGCTCAGGCTCAGTTCGTCGAAGCCGAGGCCGACCAGCAGCAACGTCGCCAGCGGGTCCGACGCCATTTCGCCGCAGATGCCGACTTCCTTGTCCGCAGCACGGGCGACATTGACGACTTCCGAAATGGCCGAGATGACCGCCGGATGAAACGCCTCGTACAGGTGCGCGACCTTGGGATTGTTGCGATCGGCGGCCAACAGATACTGGACCAGATCGTTGGTGCCGATGGAGAAGAAGTCGACCATCGGCGCCAGGCGCGGTGCCAACCATACGGCCGACGGCACCTCAACCATGATGCCTACCGGCACATCGGGATTGTGGTCGAGGCCCTCGTTGTAGAGCTCGGCTTGCGCCTCGGCCAGTAATTCTTTGGCGCGACGCAGTTCCTCGAGGCTCGAAATCATCGGAAACATGATGCGCACATTGAAGCGCGTGGCTGCGCGCAGGATGGCGCGCAACTGGACCTTGAACAGCCCGGGCATCTCAAGCGAGATGCGAATCGAACGCCATCCGAGGAACGGATTCTCCTCGCGCGGCACCCGCATGTAGGGCGGATATTTATCGGCGCCGATGTCGAGCGTACGAATCGTCACCGGGCGCTGACCAAACGCCTGCAAAATCCGACTGTACAGCGCGATTTGCTGGTCTTCGTCGGGAAAGTCCTCATAGGTGAGGAACGAGAACTCGGAGCGCAGCAAGCCGACGCCTTCGGCGCCGTAGCGCAGGGCCAGCGGGACATCGTTGTAGAGCGCGATGTTGGCATACAGCCGCACCCGATGGCCGTCGCGGGTCGCGGCGGGCTCGTCCGCATCTTCCATCAGCTCGCGCTTGAAATTTTCGTAACGCTTGGTCAGCGCCGTGTAATCTTTTTCAACGTCAGGACTGGGGTTGACGTAAACGATGCCCGAGTTTCCGTCGAGCACCAGGGTGTCGCCCGCGACCACCGATTCCATCAGATGCTCGACGCCCACCACGGTAGGAATTTCGAACGAGCGCGCAAGGATCGCGGCGTGCGAGGTCACTCCCCCGGACTGCAGCGCAATCGCAACCAGGTTCTCATGCGATACCATCGTCAACTGCGACAGCGTCAGCTCCTCCGCCACGATGATGGTGGGCTTGCCGAATGGTTCCTTGCCGCCTTCCTGACGCAGATGGCGCAGCACGCGATGGCCGACATCGCGGAAGTCAGTTGCGCGCTCGCGCAGGTAGCCGTCCGCGACATTGAGCATCTGCGCCGAGAGCTCATCGATGACGCGGAACAGCGCGCTCTCGGCAGCGAATCCCTGCTCGACGGTCTCACGCACGCGGCCGACGAACTCCTCGTCCTCGAGAATCATGCGATGGCCATCAAAAATCTTGAGGTCGGATTCCGCCATCAGCGGCGCCATGCGGGCCTTGAGCGCACCGAGCTCGGTTAGCGCTCGCGCGAGCGCTTCTTCGAGGCGCTTCTGCTCAGCCTTCACGTCGCGAGCTTTCGCGTTGCGATCGATGGTGCTCATGAAAGTGCCAACCACATGCGCCGCTCCGATCGCGAATCCGGGCGCGGCCGGCAACCCGACGAGGCGTGGGCGGCGAACCTTGATCGGCGCGGCGACCCGAGTCTTGCCGCCGACCTTCTCGTAATCCTTGAGCTGGCGGTTGGCCTCGATCATCCGGCGGCGATATTCCTCGCGTTCCTTCTCCTTGGTGGCGAGGGTTTCGCGCAGCCGGAAGTGGGAAAGAATCTGCGCGACCTGGTTGGCCGCGGTCTTGAGCAGCCGCGCCTCACCTTTGGTGAACTTGCGCCGGGTCAGGGTCTGAACTACGAGCACGCCGATCGGCTTGTTGCGCCCATCCTGCACCGGCACGCCGAGGAAGGTGTGATAGCGCTCCTCGCCGGTCTCGGGAAAGTATTTGTAGCGCGGATGACTGATAGCATCGGTAACGCCGACCGCCTCGCCCTTCTCGATCACCAGGCCGACCAGGCCTTCGGCGGTACGCATCGAAACTTTGCCGACCGAATCGCGATCGAGTCCGATAGTGGCGCGCAGCACCAGGCGCTCGCGCTGCGGATCGAACAGGTAGAGCGAGCAGACCTCAACCTCCATCCCCTCGGCGATGGCGGCGACGATTTTATCGAGGGTCTCGCGCAGATCGGCGGCTGCCTCGCCACTGATCGCAGAGATGTTCTCGATCAGAGCGAATTGGTCGCGATTGGCACCCATGATTTGATTTAGTCTGGTCTGGAAATTCCGCGAGTGGAGTTTATCGTATGCACTCGCGCTTAAACAACCGATGGCGTTATCAAAGCTGGGGACTGGAGGTCATGATATGAAGCCGCTCATCGCGGATGCGCATCCGATTCTCGCTTCAATGGACCACGAGGAGACCATCGCATTTTACCAGCGCCTGGGTTTTTCGCTGGCGGTACCGGGCGACTACGTAATCATGCGCCGCGACGGTATCGAATTGCATTTCTGGAAGTGCACCGAACGGCACATCGCGGAAAACACCGGTTGCTGCATCCGCTCGGAAGATGTCGACGCGCTGTACGCGGAGTTCATCGCCAGCGGAGTGAAGGCCACGCCGCCCGAGGATCGCGCGTGGGGGATGCGCGAGTTTTACGTCATCGATCCGAGCGGCAACCTGCTCCGCATCAACCAGCGAATCCCGCCGCCGACCGCCTGATCCTACTGCGAGAACTCGACGGTGGCAGTGCCGGTCACCAGCTTTTCGGCATCTTCGTTTTCCATCCAGATGTCGACCTCGCACTGCTTCGTCTCGGGATAGGTGTTGGTGATGAAGCCCTGCAGGATAAGTGTGCGATCGGGTTGGACCGGCACGCGGTAAGTCGTGCCGAGGCGCACCATCTTGGCGGGATTGTCGGCGATCCAATCGGTGACCAGCTTGGCCAGCAGCGCGAGGCTCATGTTGCCGGGCAGGATCATTCCGGGCAGGCCTTCCTTCTTCGCCAGTTCGTCGTCGGTGAAGCGCGCCGCCGGCAGATGGTTGGCATGCGCATATTGTCGGGTCTGATCCTTGCTGATGAAGATTTCTTCCGGGCCGATGGCGGTCCCGATTTGAACGTCTGCGAATTTCATGTTTGTCCTAGGTGCGGCTCATAAATCTGTGATCGACGTGCGCGACGACTTCGCCCTTCTGATTGCGCAAGGTCGAACGGATCACCACGAACACCATGGTGCCCGTGCGGCCGGTCTTATCGTAAATTTCCTTGACCGAGGAGCTCAGCGTGATCTCATCGCCAGGGCGAATGGGCGCGACGAACTCGACATCCTTACCCGCATCGAAACCCTGCTTCCCGAAGCGCGGGATGTGCTGGAAGAAATGGCGTCCGTTGCGAAACGTCGTCGCGAACCCCGGTGGCGCGATGATGCCGCCGTAGGGTCCCTTCTTCGCCGCCTCGTCATCGGTGAAAATCGGGTTGGCCTCGCTGATAGTCTCGCAGAACTTCGCGATCTTCTCGCGTGAGACCGGCACCGGATCGGTGGTCTCGAAAACCTTGTTGATGATGGAAGGATCGAAATCTACCACGTTATCAACTCGCCTTCGGCTTTGGTTCAGCTCGCTTCGGCCGGTATAGCATGCGGTACCGGTTTGCGCTTGGGGCGGAAATCGACCGCCTCGTAGTTACCGGTTTTGAGTTCGCGCACCAAATCCTCGATGCTCTTGATATCAGCCTCGAAGCGCGTCGCGCAAAGCCCTATCAGGCTTACGAGGTGACTGTCGGAGCCGCCGGTCGCCTTATAGCCGTATTTCTCGATCAGCTCGGCGGCGCGTTCGTTCTCGCCCTTGCGCGAGCCGCCGTTGAGCAGTTCCACCGCGACGACATTTTCGAGGATCGGCTTCTTCAGGTAATGCTCGTACAACCCGATGTTGGGGCGACCGGGATGACATGGCACCGCGATACCGCCCATCGCCGAAACTTCATCGACCAGTTCCTGCGCCGGGATGCGGATGTTGGTGAAGTCGAAGCGCTTCGCCATCTCGTCGGTGACGCCGAAAACCAGCATGTGACCGTAGTCGGTTTCGACCTCGGCCGCCTTGAGCACCATGATGCCGAATTTGTCTTCGAGCGCGCGATAATCCGCGTTCCCGTTCCATTGGCGATGCTCAGTGAGGACGACTCCGTCGACCGGAACTTGGACGCGCCGCATTTTGATCCAGTTGAGGTAGGCCTCTACCGGTGCGCGGCTGTCTTCGGAAGCTTCGCTATGCGAATGCAAATCAAGGACAGTAGGCACGAATCATTTTTCCTTACCTCGCCGGGCGAAATTTCGCGAGCGTCACCTCGGGCGTGACATCATCGTATACGACCTCGACGGGCATCCCTATTTTAACCTGATCCGGCGGGCAATCGACAATGTTGGTGAGCATCTTGAGGCCCTCATCCAGGTCGACATACGCCATCACATACGGCAGCGATTCGCGAAAGCCCGGCGCCTGGTTCTGGTTGGTGACGGTGAAGGTGTAGATGCTGCCGCGCCCCGAGCATCGCACCCACTCGGTCTTTGACGACAGGCAGTTGGTGCATAACGCGCGCGGATAGTAGCGGGTGAAACCGCAGTCGCGGCATTTCTGAATGTAGAGTTCGTGGCGCTTGAGGGCTTCCCACCACGGACGAATCTCCTCGTCGAGATGGGGGAGCGGCTTGGAATATTTCTTCGGTTTTTCGTCAGGCATATCGCTAATGCTCCCGCTTATTGATTCCCCAAAATTAGAGTCGCGCCCGCATGCCGGGTGCCCAATGCGCCGCCGGTGCCGTGCGCGATCGCGAGCTTGCAATCCTTGACCTGGCGCGGACCGCATTCGTCGCGCAGTTGCTTGGTCGCCTCGATGACGAGGAAGATTCCGCGCATTCCCGGATGATTCGACGACAGCCCGCCACCATCAGTATTGATGGGAAACGCGCCATCGAAACGGATGCGCCCGCCCGAAACGAACGCCCCACCCTCGCCGCGCTTGCAAAAGCCAAGGTTCTCGAGCTGCGAGATCACCGTGATGGTGAAGGAGTCGTAGATCATGCCCATGTCGATATCGGCATGCTTCACGCCCGCGCGCTCGAACGCGAGCTTGCCGGTTTGCGCCGCCGCGTTCTCGAGATAGTCGCGATGACCCGCGCCGCCATGACGCACGGTTTCCGCTGCACCGAGGATATAGACGGGCTTCTTCTTCAAATCACGCGCGCGCTCGGCCGACGTGATGACCAGCGCACCGCCGCCATCGGAAATGATGCAGCAATCGAGCAGGTGCAGCGGCGACGAAATCACGCGCGACGCGAGCACGTCCTCAACCGTAATGAGATCGCGATACTTGGCCGCCGGATTCATCGACGCATGCAGACGCATCGTCACCGCAACCTCGGCAAGCTGCTCCGAGGTAGTGCCGTATTCGTGCATGTGACGCTGCGCGACCATCGCATAGGAGCCGACCGTGGTGACGCCAAAAGGACCATCGAATTGCTCGGGCGCATCGCCACCGCCGCCACCACCGCCGGTCCCGATCGCGAATCGCGCCGAGGAAATTTGCGAGCCGTACAAAACCACCGCGACCTCGCACAAGCCGGCCGCGATCGCCGCCGCCGCGTGCATGGTGTGGACCAGAAACGAGCAACCACCGACATTGGTCCCATCGACAAAATTGGGCGTCAGGTTGAGATAGTCGCAGAGTCCGATCATTCCCATCCCGCCGCCGATTCCCGCGGCCGCGACGCCGTCAACATCCTTGATGGTGAGGCCGGCGTCATCGAGCGCGCCCTTCAGGCTCTCGGCCATGATTTGATAAACAGTCTTGTCGGGTGCGAAGCGCGTCGGATGCTCATAGACGCCGACCACCGCAGCTTTCCGGCTCAGGTTCATCATGATGTCAGTCCTACTTGAGTCCCGCGAGGAAGTTGTCGAAGGCAGCGTTGACCTCGGCGGGACGCTCCCACGGCAGCGCATGGCCGCCGTCGGCAATCACTTCGATCTTGGCGCCCTTGATTTTCGAACCGACGCCCTCGGCATCGGCAGGCGTGGTAATCGCGTCATCAACGCCCGCGAGAATCATCGTGGGCTGGGAAATCTTGTCGAGCTCGCCGCGCAGGTCAGCCTTGTCGCAAGCGACCAGATCGGTGTAGCGCACGCGCGGATCGGTTTTGATCTGCTCCATCCAGCCCTCGCGCACGAGGTCGAAGTTTTCCTTGATGGTGCGCGGCGAATACGCGTCGGTGGTGAACGGCTGCGGCGCGCGGCCCATCATGACGTCGCGCATCGCGGAGATGCGATCCTTGCGAATGTTGAAGCGCGCGGCAGTCGCCACCAGCATCAGGCCGTCAACCCGCGACGGATGCGCGATGGCGGTCTGCATCGCGATCGCACCGCCCATCGAATGACCCGCGATAACCGCGGATTTGATCTGCAACGCATCGAGGAACGCGGCAACGAAATCGGCATACTCGCGCATCGAGTTCATCCCATCGACGCCGGATGATCGGCCATGCCCGGGCAGGTCGAGCGAGATCGGGCTGTGCGCGCCCGCTAAATGCGCGATCTGCTTGTGCCAGGTATGGCCGTTGCCGCCAGCGCCATGAATCATGATGACCCTGCGGCCCCTCGAAAAATCGGGGATTACGTCGGGCAGCGTGGTCTGACCCGCATAGTGCATGTAGACCGCGTGTCCGTTGATATTGATGTACTTGGTCGGCATCGCCGAAGCCCTCTCATCTGTGCTTTTGCAAGGAGATTTGAAGGATTGGTATTCGGTTCGCGCAGGAGTTGTCAAACGCGCTTAGGGGTGAGGGGTAATGGCGAGGATTATTATAAATCCCGGAGCCGGCCCGTAATACCAGAGAATCCGGCAGGCAGCAGGTGTACGATTTTCCGCATACGTCTCGAATACATGCTGCTCATTCGGCCCTTTTGTGGTCCAAGTATTTGTGGATTTGCAGGCCCGGATGTCGAGGGTTGGTTTGGAGATACGCTATCGCTTTGAGGACGAATTTTAATCGTTTCGCAAGTGCTTTATTTGCCCCGAGCTCTTCCATCTGAGCCTTCGCTTCCGTGCTAAACCTCAGCGCGAAGGAAGGCATCAAGCCTGGTCGATCTCATCGTCTGCATACTTTGCGAACGATCCAAGGTTATGCAGCTCACCGCGAGCGGGGTTTAGCGCTCTTTGCGCCCGATGAGGAGGCGCTCGCTCAGCTCGAAACTCCGCGAGGAAAGCTGCGGCGCCATCTCGTCGAGGATGCGCGTCGCGGTGGCGCGCTGCTCTGCGTCCATGAACGGCGACCAACGCACATCGATCCATTGGACAATGCCGTTCCAGGTGACCGGGAAGATTACGTCGCGGGTTTCGACCGTGAGGCCCGCGCGGAGCATCGCCTCGCGATGCGGGTCCTCATTCTCCGCGGCGACGATTCTGCGCCGGCTCGGAAATGCCGCGGCGGAGAGCTGACTCCATTGTTTCTCGCTCGCGAAGCCGCGCAGAGCCTCACGGATACCGGAGCCGCCGATGGTGAGGATGATGGAACCTCCGGCCGCGAGGCATCGCGCAAGGTCGCGCATCGTCGGGTCCTTTTCGGCAACGAACTGGAAAACATGGCTGGCGAAGATGATGTCGAGCGTGCCGGCGCGAAATGGAGCCGCGGTAACATCGGCGCGGACCAGGGCAGTATCGGCGCCGGTGCGGATGCGCGCCTCAGCCAGCATCCCGGCGGTGAGGTCGGCGCCGATCGCAAGCGCGTCAGGCGCTCGTTGCTTGAATTCATAGAGATAGCGGCCGTTGCCGCATCCGAGGTCGAGGACGCGCCGCGCGGAGGCGATCTCGGTGGCAATCGCGTCGACCACCGCGACGCGCCGGCGAATGTAGAATTCGCCCTCGCCATAAACCTGCGCGAGGCGCCCGAAATACTGTGCGACGTTTGCGGGCGAGCGCCGCACCTGCGATGGAGCATCATCGGCCAAGTTTCATCACCCCGGATTTGCCAGAGGTGAACTTAACCCGCATCCCATCAGAGGAGGAAGGGCTAGCCGGTTGCCGCGGGCTTCACCGCCTTCTTTCGACCACGCCGAGGCTGATCCAACCCCGCCATCGCTTGAGCCAGGCCCTGGCCATGTTCCCATTCCTCGATGGCGGCACGGCTGAAGCGCCAGGTGCTCCCCACCCGGAAGCCGGGGATGAGGCCGCGTCTGAGCAGGCGGTAGATGGTGGTTGGATGCACCCGGAGGTGCTCGGACAGTTCAGTAACGGTAAAAATTTGCTCGTCGGGAGGCATCGATTCTCTTCTTACCCCCCCGGGCAAAAGCTATGTCGTTAGTGTTTCTCGGTAATCCCATGGTTTTCGTTACTTGCACCGATGTCAAGTAACCCCAGTGAACTGTTTTGGTCCCTGCGCCTGCCCTTCACACCCGCGCACGCATTTGGGCTATCGTGAGGGCGCAAATTATTGAGACAGGCATTGGCAAATTTTTCACTTGCACGATAAGCACGTTTAAAAGGATGAAAGTTGATGGCATACGAGACCCTGGAAATTCGTCGCGAAGAGTCAATTTTATGGCTGACGCTCAACCGCCCGCATAACCTCAACGCGCTCAGCGCCAAGATGGTCGAGGAACTCGAGGAGTTCCTCGCCTCCCTGCGCGACGATCATGAAACTCGGGTCGTCATCATGCGCGGGGCGGGGCGTGCGTTCTGCGCGGGCCTCGATCTGAAGGAACAGAATCGCGGCGGTCCCGAGGCGCTCGGCCGCACCACCACGGCAGTCTACGAATCGCAGCGCCGGATGAGCGATCTGACGGTCGCCATTCGCCGCGCGCCGCAGCCGTTCATTGCAGCGATCAAGGGACCCGCCGCCGGCGGAGGATTCGCTCTCGCGCTCGCCTGCGATTGCCGGATCGCGGGCGAATCGACGCGCATGAACGCCGCCTTCATCCGCATCGGGCTGACCGCATGCGATATGGGCGTCAGCTACATGCTTCCACGCGCGGTCGGTAGCTCGGTCGCGGCGGAGTTGTTGCTAACCGGCAGATTCATCAATGGACAGCGCGCGCTCGCAACCGGATTGGTGTCTGAGCTGGTGCCCGATGCCGAGGTTGATGCGGCTGCATCCAAGCTCGCGCACGATATGATCGAGACCTCGCCGCTGGGACTGCGGATGACCAAGGAATGTCTGTCGGCCAACATCGACGCGCCGTCGCTCGAAGCCGCCGTCGCCATGGAAGATCGCAACCAGGTACTCTGCGTTCGCGCCGGCTACATCGATGAGGGTGCGCGCGCGTTTGTAGAGAAGCGCAAACCGAAGTATGCGGCCCGCGCCTGACGAATGAGACCCGAAGGGGGCGCGTAGCGCCGCAGGCGCGCGCGAGGCGAAGCGCAGTGGAGTCGAGCGATATTTCAAACGAGGGTGCCCGCGCGTTCGTCGAGAAGCGGAAACCCAAGTACTCCGCACGCGCTCTGTGGCTGGGCAAGACCGATAGCTTAGCCGAGATCTGGAGGGTCGCTGATATAACACCAGGGAGAGTCCGATGTCAGTAGAGGATGACAACAAAGCTTTGGTGCGCCGGTTTTTCGACTACATAAACAAAGATCCCTTCGCGCCGATCGACGAGTTCTTTGCCGCCAGTTACGCGTACCACAATTCGTCGGTGCCTTCGGTGAATGATCTATCGAGCCTAAAAGAATTCAACACCGCAGCCTACCGCGCCTTTCCTGACATCCGTTTCACTTTGGAAGACATGGTCGCCGAAAGAGACAAGGTTGTTTACCGAGTGTTCGCCAGCGGGACTCACCGAGACGAGTTCATGGGTATCGCTCCGACCGGCAAGCAGGTTCTTTTCACAACCATTGTTATCTCACGCATTGCCGACGGCAAATTTCAGGAAGATTGGGAAAGCATGGATGGAATCTATGTATTGCAGCAACTCGGCGCAGTGCCCGTAGCGCCGCTACCCGAAAAATAATCACCGTACGCGAGCAGCGAAAATCTCAATTTAATTCCACTCTTGGTGGATGGCACCTTCGTCGCTCAGAGCCGCCCGAGGTCAAATCGCTTTTCTAAGTTCAAATTACCGGCGATCCGGGTGGGAGTCCGAGCAGCACGCGCCCGACTACCTCAAAGCGCTGAGTGTTCATAAGCACATGCTGCGAGGCGGTATGAGCATCGCGCCAGCATCGCTCGATAGGACATGAGGTCTGCGCCGAATTCATGCCCGAGGCGTCCGCCACCAGATCGATCGCCTGGAGAGCGAGCTTTACCGCGGTCACGGTCGCCAGCCGCGCCTGCGCGCGATCCTCGAGGCTGAAGCTCGCGCCGGCCTCCCCTTTGCGCCAGATCTCATCGTTGGACTGATAGAAGTAGGCGCGCGCCGCGTTCAGCAATCCTTCGGCCTGTGCGAATTGGATCTGCGCGATGGGCCGCTCGCGCAGGGTTGCCATCGTCGCGATCGGCACCTTTGACTGTGCAATTTCCTTGAGCGTTTCGAGCGCGTGGCGCGCGATTCCGAGTATCACTACTCCAAGACCACCCACAAATTGCAGTTGCAACGGAATGTCGGCGAACGGGCCACGCTGCCACGACGGTTTCGCATTGAGCCAGTCGAAGGTGAACTCGTCGGGAACGAAAACATCTTCGAATACGCAATCATTGCTCCCCGTGCCGCGCATGCCGCTGGTCGACCAGGTGTTCAGGATCTTCGCGTGCTTGACGGCGAAGAAGCCGGCGCGGAGGATCGGGACGCCATCCACGATTTGCGGCGCGCCGTCACGAAGGACCAGCGCAGCAGCCATCAGGTAGGTCGCATTGGCGCAACCGCTGGCGTTGGCGGCCTTCCCACTGAAGCGCCATCCGCCTTCGACTCTGACCGCCCGACTGGTCATCGGATTCAGCGAGCCGCAAGCAATGCCGCGTGGATCGCCGTAGATCTGCTCGAAAGCCTCGCGCGCGAGATAATGTCCAAAGATCGGTCCACTTGAGCAGATCGAAAAATTCCACCCGGCCGAAGCGTCCACGCGCGATACTTCCTCGATCAGCCGTAGCGAGTCGGGAACCGTCAACTCACCGCCCTTCATCGCGCGCGGAAGGAAAATCCGAAACAAACCCGCGGCATGGAAGGCATCGGCCACTTCGCGCGGCATCTGCGCTTCGCGCTCGGCGCGATCGGCGTGCTCGCGGATTACCGGCGCAAGCTTCTGAATTTTATCGAAGTACGGTTGGGCGCGTTCGCTCAATTCGTTCATCACACACCTCGCCTTCCGAGTGTCAGGACACGCGCCTGCGATGTCAACGCAGCAAGTTCGCGACACCTTGCGCGGGTGGTCAGAAAATCAAACGGGGCTCCGGTGAAGGAACCCCGTCCGTGCTGACTCATTTTGTAGGATTTCCGAACAGTCAGATAGCTTCGCTGACCGCGTCCTCGCGCATCGACGGCGTCGGCCGCCGTTCCAGCGGAGTCCAATGGCGGGTCGTCTCGCCGAGGAAGATCTGCCGCGGGCGCGTGATTTTCTGTTCCGGATCGCGCACCATCTCGGCCCACTGCGCCAGCCATCCCGCGGTCCGCGCAATCGCGAACAGCACCGGATACATCGACATCGGAAAACCCATCGCCTGGTAGATGATGCCCGAATAGAAATCGACGTTGGGGTAGAGCTTGCGCTTGATGAAGTAGTCGTCCTCGAGCGCGATCCGTTCCAGCTCGATCGCGATATCGATCATCGGATTGCGGCCGGTCACCTCGAACACATCATAGGCGAGCTTCTTCAGAATTTTCGCGCGCGGATCGTAATTTTTGTAAACCCGATGCCCGAAGCCCTGCAGCAGCGTGTCGCCGGCTTTGACCGCTTTGATCATGGCCGGAATTTTTTCCTTCGAGCCGATTTCCATCAACATCCGAATCGCCGCTTCATTGGCGCCGCCATGCAGGGGGCCATAGAGCGCCGCGATGCCGGCCGCAATGCATGCGTAGGGGTCGGGATCGGAGCTGCCGACCGCACGCACCGCATTGGTGGAACAGTTCTGCTCGTGATCGGCATGGAGTATGAAGATGACGTCGAGCGCTTTCTCCAGCACCGGGTCGGGCTTGTATTGCAGCTCGGTCATCTTGAAGAGCATCGATAGGAAGTTGCCGGTGTAGCTCAACTCGTTGTCGGGGTAGATGTAGGGCAGGCCGCGGGTATGCCGAAACGCCCACGCCGCCAGAGTCGGAATCTTGCCAATCAGCCGGCGAGTCTGGAGCCGGCGCGTCTCCAGGTCGAAAATCTCCTTCGACTCGGGATAAAAGGTCGACATCGCGCCGACCGTCCCCAACAGCATCCCCATCGGATGCGCGTCGTGGCGGAAGCCCTGCATAAATTGCTTGATGTTCTCATGCACCATCGTGTGGATCTTGATGTTCTGCTCCCAGGTCGCGAAATGTTTCTTGTCGGGCAGCTCGCCCTTGACGATCAGGTACGCGACCTCGAGGAAGTTGGACTTCTCGGCTAGCTCTTCGATCGGATAGCCGCGGTAGCGCAGGATGCCCTTGTCGCCGTCAATATAAGTGATGCGGCTTTTGCAGGTCGCGGTGTTCACCAGGGCGGGATCGTACGACATCATGCCGAAGTCATCGGGCCCGGTTTTTATTTCCCGCAGCGCGGCAGCACGAATGACGCCACCTTCCTCGATCGGGATCTCGTAACTCTTACCGGTCCGGTTGTCGGTTACGCTAAGCGTGTCTTTGGCCATGGATGGTCTCCCTGTCGGATTTCCCCGGAAAGTAGTTTAAGGCTGCCTGCTCATTCTCATCAACATATATCGAGTCCGTTCAACATGTATGCAGCTCAAGATTATACACGCGAGGCAATTTTATGGAAACCCTTTTCGCGCTTTTTTCGAGTTATTTTCCCGTAATCGCTCGCATCACCTTGCGCCGCATGGCAGTCTCTTGCGGTTGCGTTTTGCAAGTCCGGCGCCCGTGCCGATGTTCAAATTAAATTTTGCTGAAGCTGCAAGTCTCGAAGGTTTTTGTGAAAATTTATGGCCGATAAAATCCTCGTCGCGCTGTCCGCGTTTATCGTCGCGACCATCGCGGCCCTCGGCTACTCCGGCGTCATCCTGATGATGGCGATCGAGAGCGCGTGTATCCCGCTGCCCTCCGAAGTGATCATGCCGTTCGCCGGCTACCTGGTCTCGACCGGCCGCTTCAGTCTGCAACTGGTCGCGCTCGCGGGCGCGCTCGGATGCCTGCTCGGCTCGTACGTCGCGTACTACATTGGCGCGAGCGGCGGGCGCTGGTTCCTCTTGCGCTATGGACGCTGGGTGCTGATCGCGCCGCATGAGATCGAAATCGCGGATCGCTTTTTCGATCGGTGGGGCGCGCCGGCGGTGTTCTTCAGCCGCATGTTGCCGGTAGTGCGTACCTTCATTGCGTTTCCGGCTGGCGTCGCGCGGATGCGGCTGATGCCCTTCACCATCTATACGCTTGCGGGTTCGTATCCATGGTGCCTCACGCTGGCGTACCTCGGGATGAAGCTGGGGCAGAATTGGGACACGCTGGGCCCCTACTTCCATCGCTTCGATTCGGTTATCGCCGCGCTGCTGGTGCTCGGCGCAAGCCTGGTGCTTTACAACCGGATTCGCGGCATCACCGCGACGGCCAAAGTAAACTAGTCGCGCATCCATCGTACCGCGGGTTACAATTGATTCATGGCTAACGATCCGAAAGATAGCTCATCCTCTATCGATGAGTCCGAACTGGTCGCGGTCCTCGCCAGCATCGATCCGACCCAGATGCGGATGGCGCGCGACCTGCTCGAAGGTTCCGGCATCCCGTGCTTCGTGTTCGATGGCGAAAACTCGCGGATGTTCGGCAGCAGCGCGGCGATGCCAATTCGGCTGATGGTCCATCGCGACGTTGCCGAAGACGCGCTCGCGCGGCTCAAGGAACTGGGCTTCCCCGAATAGCGCTTCCTGCTTTTTGTCCCCTCTCTCGCATGCGAGGCCCAGCCATGGCACGCAACCGGGGCGCCGGCGGCCTGTACCAGGGAAGTGCGTTCGACTATTTTGAATTCTCGTGCGCAGGAGATTCCGCGCAACATTCGCCCAGGAGAGCGACAGACCATGCCGTACGCCCAAGGCCGCATCTTCAACGACGCCGATAGTCATGTGATGGAAACCCGCGATTGGATGACGCGCTACGCCGACCCCGGAATTCGCGACCGCCTCGCGCCATTGGATTTGACTTCCGGTGGCGTCGCTTACCAGGTCGAGCAGGCGGTCAGCGCGGCCGAAAATCGCAAGACCAATCGGGAAGCCGTCGCCGAGGCCGAGGCCAACCTGATGCTTTATAAAGGATGGAAGGCGCTCGGCGCGTTCGATCCGACCGAGCGTGCCCACGCGCTCGACCTGCTCGGCTTCAACCGGCAGCTGGTCTTTACAACGTTCGCGCTCTCGCATTTCTGGGGAATCTTCAGACGTGGCGAAGCCGATCCGTACGTGGTCTACGGCGGCGCGCGCGCACATAATCGCGCGATCGCGGAATTCTGCGCCGGCGACAAACGCCTGATGGCAGTGGGTTTCGTTCCGCTCGACAATGCCGAATTCGCCGAGCGCGAAATCGACGAGGCGATCAAGCTCGGATGCGCCGCGATTCATCTGCCGTCGCTCCCGCCGGACAAAATTTCGCCGACCCATCCAAAGTATGACGGCGTGTGGGCGCGCCTGCAGGATGCTGACGTTCCCTTCATGCTGCACGTCGGTGGCGGTGGGATGCCATTTCCGAAAGCCTTTTTCAAAAACGATCGCCCGGTGACGGATTTCCTCGGCGGCGGCGAAAATTTCCACTCCAAGGATTTCATGGTCGGCCATTACGGCCCGGAGACGTTCCTGTCCGCGATGGTGCTCGACGGCGTGTTCGAAAAATTCCCCCGCCTGCGCGGCGGATGTATCGAGCAGGGCGCGATGTGGATCGTGCCGTGGCTGAAGCGCCTCGACATCTCGCAGGAAACCTTCGTGCGCACCGAACCCGCACTGCGGCTGCCGATGAAGGCCTCGGACTACGTGCGCCGTCAGCTCAAATTCACGCCGTATCCGCATGAGCCGGTCGGATGGATCATCGAGCAGGCGGGGCCCGAGCTCTGTCTGTTCTCGTCGGATTACCCGCACATCGAAGGCGGGCGCAATCCACTCAAGCGCTTCGAGAATTCGACCGCCGGCATCAAGGAAGACGCGAAGCATCGTTTCTATACCAGCAACTTCGTCGAAATGATGGGCGCGCGCGCCGCCTAAGTAGAGGTGGCTGCATTCCTTTAGTTCTCTCAGCCGGCGAGAAACTTCAGGAGGGGAACGATGGCGCGCGCATGGTGGCAGGACGCGGTCTTCTACCAGATTTATCCGCGTAGTTTTGCAGATGCGAATGGCGATGGGATCGGCGACCTCGACGGCATCACCGCGCACCTCGACTATCTGAATGACGAGGCCACTGGAAGTGGTACGTCGCTCGGCGTCGATGCAATCTGGCTAAGCCCGATCAATCCGTCTCCACTGAAGGACTGGGGATACGACGTCAGCGACTATTGCGACGTCCATCCGGACCTCGGTACGCTCGCGTCTTTCGACCGGCTGATAGCGGAGGCGCACCGGCGCGGCATCCATATCGTGCTCGACCTGGTGCCGAATCACACCTCCGACCAGCATCGATGGTTCCTCGAATCGCGAACCTCGCGCACCAGTACGAAACGCGACTGGTACATCTGGCGGCGCGGGCGAGATGGCAATCCGCCGAACAACTGGAAGAGCACTTTTGGCGGCTCGGCGTGGGAGTTCGATGCGGCGAGTGGCGAATGGTACCTGCATTCGTTTTTGCGCGAGCAGCCCGACCTCAACTTTCGCAATCGCGAAGTCGTCGCGGCGATGCACGATGTGATTCGCTTCTGGCTCGACCGCGGTGTCGATGGATTTCGGGTCGACGTGATCGCGCAGATGATCAAGGACGCGCAGTTTCGCGACAACATCGAAGTCCCCGCGGGACAGCAACTCTCGCAACTCGAGCGGCTGGCATATGAACAGCGCTACAGCTCCGACCAGCCCGAAGTGCACGACATCATTCGCGGCTTTCGGCGCGTGCTCGACGGGTATCGGGATCGCATGATGGTGGGCGAGGTGTGGCCGCGCGAGCAGCGCTCACTCGCTGATTATCTGCGCGCCGACGAGTTGCAGCAGGCATTCAACTTCCGCTTCTTGTTCTCGCCGTGGCAAGCGAGCGCATTTCGCTCCCGTATCGAGGAAGTTGAAGCGATCCTCGGCGCCGAGGCGTGGCCGACTTACACGCTGTCGAATCACGATTTCCCGCGGCACTTCACGCGCTATGGCGCTGAAAATACCGAGGCTCGCGCACGCCTGGCTGCGGTGCTGCTGCTCACGATGCGCGGCACGCCTTTCATTTACTATGGCGAGGAAATCGGAATGCGCGACGTCGCGATTCCCGCCGATCGCAAACGCGATCCGGTCGGTCGCGACGGCTGCCGCACGCCGATGCAGTGGAATCCCTCGCGCAACGGCGGCTTCACCACGGCGTCGCGCGCCTGGCTGCCGATCGGCGACTATCACGACATCAATGTGGCGAGGGAACTTGGCGATGAATCATCGATGCTGGCGCTCTATCGGCGCATGATTCATCTGCGCAAGACCAACCGCGCCCTCTCCGAAGGAACTTACCGAAGCGAGGCGAAGGCGCCTGACGACTGCCTCATCTTCCACCGCGAGTCGGCAACCAAGCACGTCATGGTGGCGCTCAATTTTGCGGATGCCCCGCGCCGCATCGTGGTCCCGCGGGCGTCGATTCGGTTGAGCACCGATAGCACTCACGGCAACGAAAGCATCTCCGGCGACCTCGAGCTCGGGCCGAACGAAGCCCTCATTCTCGAAGTCTTATAGGGGTTTCAGAGTTCCAGCGCTTCGCGCAATTCCAGCGCCGCGGAGCCACCGCTGCTGGCGGTCGCCCTCATTGGGCCGAGCTTTCGCATCCCGGCCAGCGCAACAAAAAATCCCACCGTATTCACCACTACCACCAGCCAGAAAAGCACCCAGCACACATCGATCGCGATGCGAAGATCGCTCGGCAGGCACACCTGCACGAGCCAGACTCCGAGTGGCGAGCCGATGGTGCCTGACAGATGCAACATGATGCGCGCCCAGCGCGGCGCGGCGAGATAATCGCCGAAGCGCATCTTGAAACGCGGTTCGGCGCCGTTGAAATACACATACTCGTAGCCGACGCCGAGCAGGTGACCGAGTCCGATTTTCACCAGCGGCTGAAACGTCATCATCCAGATTCCGGCCGCGAGGATGCCGAGCAGATTGGAAAGATTGTGGATCGCGAACATGAGCAGCACGCCGCCCACTATCGTCAGCCCCACCTCGGCCACGAAACCGGTCATGAACGAGAGCGTCCGCTTGCCGTCGCGCCGATGGAGCTTGCTGCTGACGCGCGTGAACTCCTCCTTGAGCGCCTCGCGATCTTCGCGCGGGAGCATGCGCGCGTCCTTGAGCAGCTTGTCCCACGGGCCAGGGCGATAGCTGTTGCTGTCGATTTGGCGTTCGATTTCGGCGATGCGATCGCGAATTCGCTCGCGCGCGCCGATATCGTAGAGCGCAGCTACCATTTGAAAATCGCCGCGGCCACAAACGCGATGATCATCAGGATGCCGAACTCCATGTGCAGTTGCACCGAGCGAAGCAGCGCCAGATTCAGTTTCTTCGCATCGGTCGTACTGCGCACGATTCGGATCTGATCACGCGCGCGCGGAATCGTGATCAGCACCAGCAGCCCGGCCCACGGCAGCGAGCGCGCGAATATTGCGATCAGCGCGGTCCCATATGCAAGCACATCAAGCGTGATCAACTCCCAAATTGCGCCGCTTCGCCCGAGGATGGTCGCGAGTGTGTGCTTGCCATGCAGACCGTCAGTCTCGATATCGCGAATGTTGTTGGCGTGCAGAATTCCGGCCACCAGGAATCCCAGCGCGACCGAGGCCCAGAGCGCGCTCCAGGAAAACGTCAGCGCCATCACGTAATACGCGCCGAGCACGATCGCGGGTCCCATGAAAAGGAAAACCGTGAGCTCGCCGAGTCCGATGTATGCAAGCGAAACCGGCGCGGCGGTGTAGAAGTATCCGGCCGCGATGCTGGGTATGCCGATCGCTAGAATCGGCCATCCGCACAGGTACACCAGAACCAGGCCGAGCATCGCGCCAACCGCGAACGCGGCAATGCCGCCGCGCCAGACCTGCTCCGGTGTCAGCAGCCCGCGCTGAATCACCATGCTGGGGCCGAGCGAGTTGTGCGAATCGGCTCCGCTACGAAAATCGTAGTAATCATTGATGAGGTTGGTGCCGGCCTGGATCGCGACCGCGCCGATGAGCGCGATCAACATGCGCCATCCGCGAAAATAGCCATCGCGCGCCGCCACCGCGGCGCCCAGGAGAACAGGAACCGCCGCCGCACTGAGTGAGGGCGCGCGAACCGCCTGCAGCCAAATCGCGAAGGCGCCCGGGCGCGCGCCGCCACTTTGAGGAATCGCTTGCGCGTCTGTCATACCACCTCAGATTATGACTTTTTACACTATGACTTTTTCGTCGCGAAGTCGCGCGATCTCGTCGCGCGAATATCCCAGCAGATCGCCCAACACCTGTTCCGAATCGGCGCCGATGGCGGGCGCCGGTCGGTAGTCGGGCTGCATCGCACTGAAGCCGACCGGCAGTCCCGGAACGACGCGCCGGCCGCTTTCGGGATGTTCTAGTTCGATCAGCATCCCCGATTCACGCAGCGCCGGATCCTCCATCAGATCGATCGGACCGTAGACGGGACCGCCCGCGAGGTTGCGCTCGCGAAGTTTCGCAACCAAGGCATCGCGTTCGAATTCGCAGGTCCGCGAGGCAACCGCACGCTCGAGGTCGTCAACGTTGGCGAGACGCGCCGCGAGCTTCGCAAAGCGGGTCTCCTTCGCAAGCGCGGGAATGCCGAGGACCTCACACAACGATTCGAATTCGTCGTCCGTCGTGATCGCGATCGCGATCCATTGATCGTCACCCTTGACCGGGAACACCCCATGAGGCGCCATCCCCGGATCGCGATTCCCGATGGGGCCGTTGTCGCGCCAGTTGAGGAAGTAATCCATCATCGCTTCGGGAAGCATGGTGGTCACAGTCTCGGCCATCGAGAGATCGAGGTATTGTCCCTCTCCGGTCTGGTCGCGATGATGCAGCGCGGCGAGGAGGAAAAACACCATCGCGGTTCCGACCGCGAAATCGGGCCAGGTGCCACCGATGCCGCAGGGAAAATCCTCCGGGTACCCCGTCAGATGGCACATGCCGGCGAAGGCCTGCGTGGTCGGCCCGAATCCCACCGTGTTCGCATATGGCCCGGTCTGCCCCAGCGGCGTGCCGGACAGCATGATGATGTCGGGCTTGATCGCGCGCAGCGACTCATAGTCGAGGCCGAACTTCTTCATATTACCGACGGTATAGTTTTCCGTCGCGATGTCGCTGACCTTGACCAGGCGCTGCGCAATCTCGCGTGCTTTGGGATTAGTCAAATCGAGCGCGACGCTCTTGCGCGAAAAATTGATCGAATTGAAAATCCCGCTGCGATTGATGCCCGGGGTACCGTCGGTGCCGCTGAGAAATCGTACCAGGTCGGGCGCGACGCTGCATTCGACGCGAATGACCTCGGCGCCCAACGCTCCCAGCCATGCGGTCGCGTGCGGGATCGCGAAAATCCAGCCAAAGTCCGCGACCCGAATTCCTTCAAATGGAAGCGTCATTTATCCACGTTCCTCGGTAAAACGTGACCGACTATTAGCATGGCGCAGGTCCAAAGCGGATAGCCGAGAGTTAGACGCTCGGTCGCAGCTAGAAATCAGGCACCTCGGTACTAAAGCGGGAAGGTTCAGGATTCGATGCTCCAGGCGTCGCAATCCGATTTATCTGAATGGTTGAAACGCCGATCCCCAGGGGCCGAGTGTCGTTGGAATGCTCGAACTGGGCTGGAGATACCCCAAGCATACCACTGAACTCTATGTAATCAGCAGGGCTGGTAAGGTTGCCGATGATCTTTACCTCGTTGTCGGGCCAAAAGAATCTGCACCGTGTGTCGATGTTACCAACTTTTATTCTAATGGGTCTCCCAACATTGGGTCCGTAGGCGTGCGCCTTGATCGCGATTTCGACCGATCCGGAAATCGGAGCGTCGAGATATACTCGAGCCGTAGGTTCTCGCGTCCAGGTTGCTCCGTTTTCGGGAAGGTCAAAGCCGTTAGTAAAGACGGGACGTTGCCCGTCTTTGGAAAGACTGTAGAAGCGCGGATAGGATTCCATGACACTTCCATGGCTCGCTAACACAGCGATTGGCGATAACAAAATCAGATCAAAATCACGTTCTCTCATCCGCGCATAGTAGGGTATGTCAACGCGATACCTATCAAGAAGTAAGGCCCACTTCACTCCCTTAGGAAGGTCGCTTTGGGTCAAAGTGTCCCGGTCAATGATTAGCCTCTGTGATAGTGAGTAGAGCTGGAACAAAGCCCGATAGCTATGGTCGTCTTCGGGCTTTGCGACGACCACTCCATCGTCGACGTTACTTCCTAACAGGTTGCGTACAGCGATCGCTGCCAAATCAGCAGAAGGTGGCCCTAAGATCGCGAGGATTTGGTCGCTGAAGACTTGGGAGGAGCTCATCAATCCGAGCATGATTAGCGACGCACAGTAAACCAACCGCGCAATGTTCCATTTGAAGAAAGCCAGCGCGATCGCCGTGATGATGCATCCCGCCATTGCAAGTGCCAAGTGCCCGGTGCTCATCGCAATCCATCGAATATCCGGAAAATCTACAAAATTGACGCAGTAGGTTGGCAGCGCATAGTAGGCGAGCGCGCACGCGACGCACGCGCCCCCTATCAAAATGATCCTGAAGAGGGTCGCATGGCGCGGACAGGTATTCCGGCGGGTCCGGGCAAGGAACAGAAGCACCAGGGCGGGAAGCAGGAAGTCATAATAGCGCCCATGGAGGTGACAAAGCTGGACCTCGTTCAACATCGTGAAGTCGAGGCTGGCCTTCACAACCATCGCTAAAATAAGCCCCAGGGCCGCAAATGAAAAACCGCGCAGTAACCCGAATGATACCGTCTCCCTTTGTCTCTCATTCGAGGTTTGGCTTGGCCAGGCGACCACAAGGAGGGCGGGCCAAAAGAGAATTCCCAGAGAAGCAAGATGTCCACGCAACAGATGCCAGAAGCCCCAAAGTATCCAGCTGGTCGAACCAGCCGGCGGGCTGAATGCAGAGCTATAGATGATACCTAACAGTGAAATCGCGAAGTCGCGACACGCCAGGTACTCGATTCCGAAACGGCCGACGATGAAAGCCAGCATACTGCCCGCGGCAGTCTTGACCAGCATACTCCAGGAGATTTGATCACGGCTGTCCTGCCGTAAAACGGCAAGTGCCACCGGAAGTGCGCCAAAGAGAATTAGTCCGTGCGGTTTGATTGTCGAGAGTACGGCGATAGTGAAGCCGAAATACACTCCCCCACGAATCAGGTTGCTCGGCAACTTGACCACTACCAAGTACACGAGAGTCCAAAAGACGAGAAAGAACATGGCTTCGGGCATCACGTAGACCGAGTAGGAGGTGACCGGTGAAAAGAGCACGAAGACAGAAAAGACATAGGCGCCGGTCTTTGAGAGAAACTTCGCAGCGATCGCATACAGTGGAAAAAGAGCAAGCCCAAAGAAAGCGGCATTGAAGAGCTTTGCGATCGTCAAATGACTCGCTCCGAACCACGATGCCGGATGATAAACCAAGAAGTAAAATACGTTCGGCATCAGAACCGCAAAGCGTGGATCGTATAGATACTTTGCGTGCAGCGCATACAACTCCTCATCTGCGAAGACGACTGGATACTGGACATAGAGCGCGCGCAAAAAGAGGAAGCCCGCAACCGCGATAAAGCCCAGCAAAAGAGCTATCGTGCTTTCGGATCGTGAAGTGGAGGCGATTGGGCTCTCGATCGCACTTGCAGTAGCTGACATGCTGGGTTCCTCGCTCTGAACTCTCTTTCTTCTCGTCGGCTTCCGTTAGACAAAGAGTCAGGCGCCGAGCGCTACCTCCGACCTCGTGAAGTCCGTCATTGAGAATAGCGCACGATTCACGGACCGCCGAAACTATTGCTAGCGCTGCGCTCCTTTACAAATGAACGGCGGACATTCATGCTGGGCGCGGCTGAGGTGGTCAGGGGCGAACCGGCCGCTCTCAAACATCCTAATGTCCAAATCTCGGAAGTGTGTGCAATCGTTCCGGCTTTCAATGAAGAGCCCGTTATCGCTCGGGTGGCTCTCGGAGCGAACCCAACTACCCTATCGTGTTATCGTTGCCGACGATGGATCGTCAGACGACACCGCGACCAAAGCCCTCGCTTTACCGGTGACGCTGTTACAACACGCCTTCGTGATAGCTCGATTGCGGCTCCGCTATTGCGAGGTCCCGGTGGCAATCAAGTACACGCAGTATTCGCCCAGTAAGGACCAGTCGTCACTCAATGGCCTGAACATTCTGTGGGATATGATAAGGGTGAAACTCTAGGCACCCAATGTCGATGCATCCTTCCTTGAGCGACCCCATTGATAGCGGCGCGAGTACTCAAAAACGCTGAAGACATTTCATCGACCAAATTACCTCAGCTGCCCGGCCGTACGAATTGCAAAGGTCGGAAATTCAAATGATCCCCTCGCGACGCAAGGCTGCGAGGTCATCGGAGGAAACGCCGAGGCGGTCGCCGAAGATCATCGCGTTATGCTCTCCCATGCGCGGTGCGCCGCTGCGCAGTTGCCAGGGCGTGCGGCTGAACACACATGGCGCACCCGGCATCCGCACCACCCGCGCGGCAGGATGATCGCATTCGACGAAAAATCCGCGAGCCCTGTACTGCGGATTATCGGCGACCTCGCTCGGCAGGTTCACTGGAAAGCATGGCACGTGCTGGGCCTGTGCTTTTTCAAAGGCCTCCTGCTTCGGCACGTGCGAAAGCCAGTCGATGAGCGAGGCCTCGACCGCGTCGTGATTAATCGCGCGACTCATGAAGGTCGAGAACAGTTCTGTTTCTGCCCACTCCGGGTGGCCCATCGCGGCCTTGGTACCCTTCCAGAAACGCTCGGTGATGGGACTGAAGCTCACCCATCCGTCCTTGCAAGGATAGAGCCACGGCAGCCCCAGCTTGGCGCGGGTGCGGATGCGCACACCGTAGGGCGCGTCGGCCTTCTCATGGGTATGAATTCCTATCGCAGGGCGGAACATGCTTACCATCGCGAGCCACGAGCTGGTGTCGACGTGCTGGCCCTTGCCCGTGCGCTTGCGCTGGAACAGCGCGCACATCGCGGCGGCCGCTCCAGTATATCCGGCCAGATAGTCGGCCTGCCGATCGGCAGGCTTGAGCGGCGTATGAGTAGCAAAATCCGTCACCTGGTTAACCGGAGTTTCCCAGCCCACTCCGCCCATTTGAGTGGCGATGAGATCGCCACCGCGCGCGTCGCGATACCTCGAATCGGCGCCGAAGGTGGTAAGGGAAACGGCGATCAAACGCGGAAACCGTTCTACCAGCGCACGCCACGAGATACCCAGACGGTCGTTCTCCGCCGGCTGGTTCGGATTGAGCAGGATGTCGGCAGAATTTAGCAGTTTGAAAAGCAGATCGCGGGTTCGATCATCGCCGAGATTCAGCGTGACGCCGAGTTTGTTGGTATTGAGGTAGAGATGGACCCCGCCGGTTTCCGGGTCGGGCAACTCATCCTTGAAGGGGCCGCGCAGGCGCTCGGGCGCGCCGCTGCGAGGCGGCTCGACCTTGATGACCTCGGCGCCGTGGTCGGCGAACGATTTGCCCGCCATCGCAGCGGCATAGTTCGGCATCGTGTCGAGACATGAAAGTTCGACCACCTTGATGCCTTCGAGCGCGCGCGGCGGCATTTTGCTATCAGGCATGCTCTTTCTACTTTGTGTAGTGCGAGAAGTTTTCCAGAACGCCGAGCAGTTCACCCATCGAGCGCATCACATGATGAGGCTTGTGCTCCGGATGCGTCAGCAAATGGTCGAAGGTGGCGGGTCCGGTCGAGACCGCGATCGCGGCGCCAAAGTGAGCATTGGTCGCGGCCATGATGTCGCGCGGCTCATCGCCAACGTAAACGCACGCGCCGGGATCGATTGCGGCGCGCAGCGCGGTTTCCCGCAGACTGTCGCTTTTGTCCAGGGCCCGGGTGATCGAAGTAGTGTTTTGCGTCACGACCTGGTCGAGATGCGCGGCGAGACCCACCATTGCCAGCTTTTTCAGCAGCAGGCGCGAGTCGCCGGGCCGGCTGGTGACGACGGCGGTCGCAAAACCGCGCCGCTTGAGTTCGGCCAAAACCTCCGGCACCTGAGGAAGAATCTCCATCCGCTCGGTTGAATCAACTTCCGTCATAAAGTAGGCAAAGGCCAGTTTCGCAAAGTCGCGCTGCATCTGCTCCGGCACGCCGAGCATGCGATCGTCTTGCGCGACGGCCTGCCAGTATCGCTCCCGGGTGAGTTGAGGCGTGTGCCCAAGATCGTCGAGCGCTTTTTTCGCCGCGAGATAGAGCGGCCCGTGAATATCGACCAGGGTGCCGTCGAGGTCGAAAAAAACTGCCTTAAATTCGGGTTTTTTAGACAAAGTTGGTGCCCGCGCCGCTGAGGTTTTCTTGATGGCACCTACCTTTGAACCCGCCGCTCCTCGACTTGTCAAGCGTGATGCTCATTCGCAGCGCCCTTAAAGGCTACCGCGAACCGACCCTCCTGCGCGCAATGGAGTTCGATGAGCGATTTCGCCGAGGCGCTCGCCGCGGCACTGAGCGCGAGCACCGCCGCGTCGGCCTCATCGAGCGTCTTCGGGTTTTCGAAGTTCCTCACCCCGATGATGGCCGCCAAGCGCGCGCAAATTTTCCGACGCGCAAGGAGCGCCTCGTTGCGCAACCTTTTCGGTGGCAGCGGCGCGCCATCCGACCAAAGCCGCATCTGAAGATCTGGAAATGCCTCGAAGGCGCGGATCCCGAGTTGCTCCAATGCCGGGAATACGGCGAATCCCGCGAGCATGAAGCGCGTAAAGGTTCCTCCGGCAAGGGAGGCGGGCGTCGAGATACGCGGTAAGGCGATCACCGGCGCGAGTAATTCCTCGGCGATCGCGCGCAGATGTGGTTTGCATCCGGGGTGCGCGACGCATCCAGCGAAATAGCTCGCGAGCGGGGTTGGAAACATCGAAAGCGGCCGCATCGCTGCGTTAAATCTCGCGCGCAACAACTCGCGCAGCGAGGCGTCGATGGCTCGCGCGTGCGGCGCATTGGCGCGTTGACTCATGGTGGCCCCCGAGCAATCGACATCCCGCGGCGTGCGTGGAGAATCGACCAGTGCGACGCCTCCTCGGAGGTCGTGATCGACGGCGTCCGCAATGCGCTGTGCGACCGAAGCGGTAGCCGGATTCGCGATGCCGGCCAGCCGTACGCGATGATAGGAGAGCCTCGTGCGACTCGCGGTGAGCAGCGCAAGGTCGAGGTAATCTTCACCGACGTCGACGCCGAGAATCGGGGCGCCCCTGGCGATGACCATCTGGCGCAGCGAGCAGGCGCTTAGTGCGGTGGATTTCTCTCGAATCGCGGCAACCCGTCGGTGATCTTGAACCACCTGCGCGATTTGACTCCGAGACTGCGCTGCGGCTAAGTGGTTCAGAATGATGCTGCATCACGATAACCGCAACGACGGCAATAATCGACGCTCGTGCGTCTGCGCCTCGGTGCCGGTGTCGTGATCGAATAAAAATACCGGTTACCGGAAAAGGCCGCGGGCGCTCGAAGCCCGCGGCCTTTTTATTTTCACTCGAGGAGGAGCATGACATGGCGCGCCAGTTGATCGCGGAATTGGAAAAATCGCCATCGGAAGCGGTGACGCTGAAAGGGTGGATTCGGCGCATTCGCGAAACCAAGTCGACCACCTTCATCGTGCTGCAGGATTGTTCCGGCATCATCCAAATCGTAGCGGAACCCGCCAAAGTGAAGGAGCTCGGGCTGCGCGCCGAATCGGCGGTGCTGATAGTCGGGCAGTCGCGCATCGACCAACGCGCCCCCGGAGGGGTTGAAATCGATTGCGATGAGATCGAGGTTCTCAATCCGGCGGCGGAGGTGCTGCCGTTCACCTCGACCTCACGCCTCGAGGAAATCTCGCCCGACCTCGCGATCAATAGCCGCCCGCTCGCACTTCGCACCGATCGTGGCGGCACGATTTTCCGGATCGAGGCGGCGCTGGCCGAGGAGTTTCGGGCGGCCCTGCGGCGACGCCGATTCACCGAAATTTTTACCTCGAAGATTGTCGCGAGCGCGACTGAGGGTGGCACCAACCTGTTCGCGATCAAGTATTTCGATCGCGCGGCCTATCTCGCGCAGAGTCCGCAGTTTTACAAAGAGCATGCGGTGGCCGGAATGGAGCGCGTGTTTGAAACCGGTCATGTTTATCGCGCCGAGCCGCACGCTTCCTCGCGGCATTTGTGCGAATACCTCTCGCTCGATCTCGAAATGGGATTCATCGATGGCTTCGACGACATTATCGAGCTGGAGCGCGCGGTCATGACCGAGGCATTCGCGACGATTCGCGAGCGCTTTGCGATCTCACTCGCACAGTTCGATTCCTATTTGCCGTCGCTCGCGACCGCGCCGACCTGGACCTTCGAGGAATGTCTCGATCGATTGCGCAAAGCTCATCGGCGCGCCGACCTGATCGATGATCTCGATCCGCTTGCGGAGCGGCAACTTTGCGAAATCGCGGATAACGAAGCCGGAGTGGCAGCGGTGTTCGTCACCGAGTTTCCGCTCGGCAGCCGGCCCTTCTATACGCATCCGGCGAGCGATGGTTTGCATGCGGCGGGCTTCGATTTGCTGTTGCGCGGGCTCGAAGTTACCACTGGCGGTCAGCGCTTGCATCGCCGCACCGATCTCGAGGCGGCCCTGCGTGCGCGCGGCATCGAGACCGCGGCGTTCGAGTCGCATCTGAGGATGTTCGATTTCGGAATGCCGCCGCACGGCGGCCTCGCGATCGGACTGGAGCGCCTGACCTGCCAGGTGCTGGGGTTGAAGAACGTGCGCGAGGCGACGCTCTATCCACGCGACCGCAATCGCCTCGAGCCGTAATGATCGCTACTTTTTCGCGACCGCGACGAGACGCTCAGCATCTTGATCATAGGGTCTAGCGGCGAGATTTCCGTAGATTGCGGCTTCGCCGAATCCGGAGCGTAGAAGAAGCGCCGCGAGCTCGGTTCCCGAGTAAAGCCGCAGCGAGAAATTTCGCTCGCTACGAGCGCTACCGCGAATCAGGGTCCAGCGGGTCTCCGTCCGCTCCCACGCGCCGACCACTTTGACCTCTTCAAACCAGAGCGATCCGTCCGGCTGGTGGCGCCAATCTTTGCCGCGGAATTTGCCCGCGAGCACTTCCTTGCCGTTCATGTCCACCACCAGCCGCGCGCCCGGCTTGAGCGACGAGGCGAGATTTCGCGCGACCATCAGGTCGTCGGATTCGTCTTCAAAATATCCGAACGAGGTGAACAGGTTAATCGCGCCGTCGAAGGAATTCGGGCGCTCGAAGACGCGCATATCCGATTGGGTGAACTCGATGGCGAGGCCCTCCCGCGCGGCCCGTTTTTTTGCAGCATCGAGGTAGCGCGTCGTTCGATCGACCGCGGTGACGCGGAAACCGCGGCGCGCAAATTCAAGCGCATGACGGCCGACACCGCACGGCAGGTCGAGAACATGCGCACCCGGAGCCAAATCCATCAGGGCGAGGAGCGCATCCACCTCGGCAACCGCGCCCTTGATGCGCTCTTCGGTGAACAGGACCGGCCCAAAGGTTTCCCAGAACGAATCATCTTCGAACCATTCACCCATTTGCTCACCAGGTCAAAAACGAAAGCGCGCCACGACTGTCGCCGCGGCGCGCTTACTTCACGAGCGAAGGAATGACGGGAAATGCTACTTCGCGGCGCCGGCGCCAACCGCCTGCTTCACCATCGGCTCGAGCTCGCCGCTCTCGTAAAGCTCGCGCACGATGTCGCATCCGCCGACGAATTTGCCGTTGATGTAGACCTGCGGGATAGTCGGCCAGTTGCTATAGCGCTTGATGCCCTCGCGAATCTCCATGTCCTGCAACACGTCGACGGTCTCGAAGGGCGCGCCGAGCTGTTCGAAAATCTCGACCGTGGCAGCCGAAAAACCGCATTGCGGGAAACTGCGATTGCCCTTCATGAAAAGCACGATCTTGTTGCTGTTGATGGTCGACTGGATCTTTTCAACTACGTCAGCCACTTGCCTTTACCTCCGATTCGCTTGCTGTGCCGGGGTCAGCGTTTTCAGCGTCAGCGCATGCACGCGCGCGCGCATCGCATCGCCGAGCGCATTGTAGACCGCCTGATGGCGTTCGACGAGAGTCTTGCCCTCGAAGCTTTCGCTTATCACCACTGCCTCGAAATGGTCGCCACCGCCAGTGTAGTCGCGCACTTCGACGCGCGCGCCGGGAATGCCGCTGGCGATCATCTGCTCGATTTCACTCGCGTCCATTGATCTTGTTTCGGCCTCATTCTATCCACAGTTGCAAAAAGAAACTAGCTCTACGTTCATCGCACATAGTCGATGTTATAGAGATTGTCCTTCTTTTCTTCTTCGGGCGTCAGCTTCTTTTCGGGCCTGGTTTTTCCGGTTGGATTCGCCAGCAATGCGTCGACGCTTTGGGTAAGTTCGCCGGCCGCCCCCGCGCCCATCACGCGGCCGACGATGGTGCCGTTGGAGCCGACGAAAACGGTGGTCGGAAGCGCCTCGATACCAAAGTCGTCGAGCACCGGCGTTTCAGCCAGCAGGATCGGATAACTGATGTTGAACTCGCGCACGAACGGCCGCACCGACCGGACGCCGTCGCCTTGCACGGTGTCGCACGCGACGCCGAGGACCACCAGCCCGCGCGATTTATACTTGGTGTAGAGTTTTTTCAGTTCCGGTATCTGATGACGGCAGGGGGCGCACCAGGTGGCCCAGAAATCGATCACCACCGGATGCCCGCGATATTGGCTGAGCTTGGTGACGTGGCCGTCGAGGTCGCGCAGAGAAAAGTCGTAAATGTTCTGCGAGACGCGAGCGACCTGCGCATTGGCGGGGGATTCGAATCGGGTCGCCATCGGTCCAATAGCGAGCGCGACCGCTCCCAGAGCCATCGCGATGAATTTGCTTATGCGATTCATGTGTCCGTTAGACCTGCTCCACTACGGTTGCGATTCCCTGGCCGATTCCGATGCACATGGTGGCGACGCCTAATTTCGCGCCGCGCCGGCGCATCTCATGCGTCAGCGTGACCATCAGCCGCGCGCCTGAGCATCCGAGTGGATGCCCCAAGGCAATCGCGCCGCCGTTCACGTTGAGCTTCGCTTCGGGAATTTTAAGATCGGTATTACACGCGAGGACCTGCGCGCCGAACGCCTCGTTGATTTCGAAAAGATCGATGTCCTTGATCGCAAGCCCCGCGCGTTGCAGCGCTTTATGCGTCGACGGCACCGGACCCCATCCCATGATCTCGGGACGCACCCCCGCGACCGCCATCGCGCGAATTTTCGCCATCGGCTTGAGCCCCAACGACTTCGCGCGCTCCGCCGTCATCAGCAAAACCGCCGCGGCACCGTCGCTGATTTGCGAGGAATTGCCGGCGGTCACCTGCCCGTCGGGTTTGAAGGACGGTTTGAGGGTCGCGAGCTTCTCCAGCGAGGTTTCCGCGCGCGGTCCCTGGTCGACATCGACGGTGGTGCCATCAGGCAACTTCAGCGGCACGATTTCTTCTTTGAAGCGCTCGCGAGCGGCGACGGCCCGGAGATTCGATTGCATCGCAAACGCGTCGGATCGCTCGCGCGTGATGTGGTACATCTCGGCGAGGCGCTCGGCCGTCAGCCCCATGAAAAACATATCGCGCGAAAACATGTCCATCAGCTTGGGATTCGGATCGATGCCCGAGCCCATCGAAACGTGAGTCATGTTTTCAACGCCGCCCGCAATCGCGATATCGCCACATCCAGTCATGATGGCCTGGGTCGCAGAATTGATCGCCTGCAGACTCGACCCGCATTGCCGATCGATGGTGGTGCCCGCGACCTCGACCGGAAGTCCAGCCAGCAGCGCGATCATGCGGCCGATATTGAGTCCTTGCTCGCCGGTCTGATTGGCGCATCCCCACACGACGTCCTCGATTTCCTTGGGATCGAGCTGGGGATTTTTTTCCAGCAGGCGCTTGATGCAGTTGACAGCGAGGTCATCGGCGCGGACGTCTTTATAATAACCCTTCTCGCGGCCGGCTTTGCCGATGGGGGTCCGCACTCCGTCAACGATCACGACTTCACGCATGGTGTTCCTCCGACCTGTTTCGGGACTCACTCGAGGGCGATCCTTATATGATACTCCGCGCGCGCAGATCGGCCAGACGGGTTTTGTCCAGCCCCAACAGCGCGGCCAGCACCTCATCGGTATGCTCACCCAGCTTCGGCGCGCGGGTGTCGGGCGTCGCGGTAGAATCGGGATTGCGGAGGGGCGTGCCGGGCACGATGAGGCCCTCGTAGCTAGGATGATCGGCCTGGAGGATCATCCGATGCTCCTTTAGATGCGAGTTCTGGGTGACCTCCTCGACATTGGCAATCGGCGCGCAGGGGACCGACGCGCCTTCCAGCTTCTCCAGCCAGAAGGCGCGGGTGCGGGTCGCGAAGTGTGCGGCGAGAATCTTTTCCAGGTCGGCATGATGCGCGGTGCGGTCGGCATTGCGCGCGAACCGCGGATCATCTTTCAATTCAGGCAAACCGATCGCATCGACCATGCGCAGCCAGATCGATTCGTTACCGGCGCCGGCGACGAAGAATGCATCGCTCGCGCGAAACTGCTGAAACGGCGTGATCGACGGATGCCGCGTACCAAGCGGGCCGGGGACCTTACCCGTCACCGAGAAGCGCGCGATAGCGTCTTCGAGCATCGCCACCTGGCAGTCGAGCATCGCGATATCGACGTGTTGGCCCTTGCCGGTGGCGTCACGGGCGCGCAAAGCGAGGAGGATCCCAATGATGCCGTAGAGCGCGCCTGACAGATCGCCAATCGAC
>Ga0210398_10000927_pt1 | contig 31670 bp, 21 predicted proteins | sample IncBWC4OmetaG_FD_161047 | JGI IMG/M metagenome (GOLD analysis project Ga0210398, IMG submission 161047) | Forest soil microbial communities from Barre Woods Harvard Forest LTER site, Petersham, Massachusetts, United States - Inc-BW-C-4-O | ecosystem: Environmental > Terrestrial > Soil >... | reverse complement strand
CCTCTATGTTGTCAGCGCCGCCAACGTAGTCAGAGGCGCCCGCGACCGTTCCCGGAATCGGCGTCAAAAGCAGTTGGGCCAACCCGGTGTTGCCTACGGCTGTCGTGGGCACTCCAGTGTAGAGCCCAGTGTAACTCCACGCTCCGCGACTGGCAGGAGGTTGATAGATGGAAAACCCTAAACGCTGGAATTGGAATCCGAACTTGAAGGTTTCGCGCCCCGCAGTCTTAGTAACATTGTCAGTAAATTGGGAAGTGGTGCTGAGCTCGATGGAGGGGAGAAATTCATTACTGCCGAGCGTAGTTAGGCCAGTGATGAAGAGGGACCCCAAACCGCCATTCGAAGTAGCCGTAGAAACTCCAGGAATCCCAAACTCGGCGGGAATACCAGGAGTGTCGGCATTTGGTTGAAGACGATTGACGGCGATGCGACTGTATCCCACGCGCGCTTCATTGACCATGGAGGTAGAAAACATATGCGACTCGCTTATCATGGTGTTAAGGCTTTTCGCCGTCTGATTCCCATCCGCGAAGGATCCACCGTCCGCAATCCCTCCAAAGGGCCCAGGGAGAAAGGAAGGGTTGTCTACATAGCTGAATCTGCCGAAAATGTTGTCCTTTTCCCTAAAGCTGTGGTCCACGCGCACGTCAAATTGGTTGGGGTTATCGCTGGAAATCGGGTTTGAGGCATAATTATTGAAAAGCTCGGAGTTATTTGGAGCAGGATACAGGTTGAGGAGCTTAATGGCATTGGCATCCAGGCGATTCGCCGGAATGATGTTGCCCGCGAAAGGCTCGCGCGCAAAACCCAATTGCGTGCCGGTCGGTAAGCCGCCGCAGGGGGCAGTGATACCTGTCACAGGGTCGGGAACTCCGCAGTCCACTGGGCGAGTGGTGGAAGGATCGAAGACTTGCCCTATCCCAAAGGATCGTCCCAAAACGTCGGGGCCGGTGGTGCCCGCTTGGGTGAGCAGTTCCGAGAGATTGGTATACCCGCTGCTCCGCTCAAGATTCGTTGGAACCGTGCTTATGTAGGGAATAGCCTGGCGGATGCGGGTACCTTCGTAATCGAGGAAGAAGAAGGTTTTGTTGTGCCGAATCGGACCGCCAAAAGTGAAACCGAATTGGTTCTGGCGGTACTCCCCCTTCGGGATGCCGCCTGAATTCTCAAAGAAGTTCGCGGCGTCAAACTTGTCGTTGCGCAAGAACTCCCAGGCATTTCCGTGGAACTGATTGGTTCCCGACTTGACGGTTGCATTAAGGACGGCCCCGGCGGAACGCCCAAACTCAGCGCTGTAGTCGTTGGTCTCGACCTTAAACTCCTCGATCGCATCTACCGGCGGACGGACAACGTAGGCGGTCCCATTTAAGAAATCGACGAGATTAGAATTGTTGTCCAAACCGTCGAGCAAATAGTTATTTTGCGCCGGGCGCAATCCATTCGCGGCAAAACTGCCGCTCGCGCCCAATCCACGCGTGTCTTCCTGGTCTTGAGTCACCCCTGCCGCTAGTTGAGCGAGAAAGGTGAAGTTACGCCCATTCAGGGGCAGTGCGTTGATCGTTTCTGCTTCGACCACCTGTCCCACGGAAGCCTCTTGGGTCTGAAGCGCTGGCGGCGCGGCATCGACAATCACCGTCTCCGAAGGCTGGCCAACCGGCAAGGTAAAGTCGACAACAACTTTCTCTTGCACATCGACAGTGACGTTCTTTTGCCGCACCTTCTGAAAACCGCTGGTTTCCGCCGACACGGAGTAATGACCGATCTTTACTGGCGAGAACGTATATTGCCCGGCGGATCCGCTGGTCGTCGATAGGGACTGTCCAGAATCTTCATTGGTAAGCATCACGGTGACACCCGGCATCACACCTCCGCTGGCGTCTTTGACCGTCCCGGAAATGGCGCCCGTATCCACCTGGCCACATACCTCCAGGGGCCAAGCCAGTCCCAGTAAGACCAGCGCGAATGTTAAGCGAAACTTGCGGTTTAGAATAAAATTAAACATGGTAACGATGTTCCATCCTTTCGCTAAGTGAGGACACGGTCCAGGAGTCGACTGCCTGATCGATGTGATTCCACAAAAGCGTTTCGGTGAACCATGGCCCCGGTCAGATCCGCATGAGAAAACGCAATTTTGCCAAAGGGCCCATTGCCGAGCGCTTCGCGCTCGGCCAGCTTTCCATTCAGCCCAAAATAAACCACCGCATTTTCTCCTTCCCGGAGCTTCGGAGGCGGCCGCAAGGTCTGAATTTCAAGAGCCCGTACCTTAATTTCCTTTACTACCTATTAGTTTCGTTTTATTGCGATTTGGAATCGACCATATGGGAAGCTTCTCCGCTTGTCAAGGGAAAAGCGCGATGCCGGGCCACATAGATTCGCTGTGTTGAATTGAAAAGCCTGATCCTTCGCATGCGGCGCGAAACTTTTTCGCGACTTCGATTGCCATCGCGAAGCCCCAAGCGTTGCGAACGATGAAAACCGCAGACCTGGCTACTTTCGTTTAGTTGCGAATCCGCTCTTTGTATTATGGCTGCTTAGTGTGTCAGACTCTAGTCCCCCTGACACTACGGCTCTGTGCGTTTGCCGCGCGGGAAAATTTCCGAATCGCGGAACATCTTCGATCTGAGCAAGCGTAAAACGCGCATCGGCAACAAACGAGGTGCCATGAAAAAATCCATCGGTGACAACATGATCCCAAAGGGTTGGGATTTTGAGCGCGGGCTCGAGCTCGTCAAAAAAGCAGGATACGACGGGATCGAACTCTGGCTCGGCGATGTTCCGTGGTTCCAGATGAACACCACCGACGCGGCGGTGGGCGCGTTGCGCCGTAAAGTGGAAGATGCCGGCTTGGTGGTCTCAAACGTTTCTACCGGCCTCCACTGGAATACTCCCCTTTCGGCACGTGACCCCAAGATCCGCGCTCAGGCGATTCGCATTGTAGAACGCCAGTTGGAGACAGCCCAGCTCCTCGGTTGCGACGCCATACTTGTGGTGGCGGGGCTCGTGACCCAAGAAGTTCCTTACAATGAAGTCTATCAACGCTGCCTGGACGCGATGAGGCAACTGGCGCCGCTGGCAGCAAAAGCACAAGTTAGGATCGGTTGTGAAAATTGTAATTCGGAACAACGTTTTTTGCTGACACCCAGAGAGTTCTGGACCTTCCTCAATGAAGTCGACAGTCCATTCGTCGGCATTCACCTGGACGTGGGAAACATTCACGACACGGGATTCGCTGAACAGTGGATTGAGATGCATGGGCCGCGCATCACGCGCATCCATCTAAAAGACGTCATGAAAAAGCGAGGCCGATGTTGCGACACGGTGTATACCAGCCTTTTCATTGGTGACAACAACTGGCCCGCGATAAGAGCGGCACTCACCAAAGTGGGCTACGACGGATGGTTGATTGCGGAAATGGAAGCGCGCTACCACTATGCGCAGGACCAGCAGTTTTATGACACCGGGGCCGACATAGACCGCCTGATATCAGGCCGGTTATGAAGGCCAAGGCTCCAGGGGTTTGCACGACCATTTCGCGCCGCCATTTCCTGGGCGCAGCGGCTTGCTCTGCCGGCACCCTCTGGTCATTCCGACCGTTCGGATTCGATACGCGTGGTTCTCGCCCTGAACGCGAGCTCGACTGCATTCTCTTGGACCTCGACACGCATGGTGTCCTTCGTGAATCGTTAGAGGGCTATCAAGCGGCACTCGCCGGCGAACACCAGCACATCCCGGAAGCTAAGCTCAACGCACGAAGCCCTTGCCGGATAGCCATCGTTCCAGGCCTCGGACCGCTGGACTCCGCCACGGCATTGACGTTATCGGGTTTACTGGAAGCGGGGACTCACGTTCTATTGGAATCCGGCGCGGGGTTCTCAAGCGGGGCGGAATTTACTGCTCACGAGCGAATGCTCTATCGTTATTTCGACATTGCGGTCCACCCTCCTGTCAGCCTATGGCCGGGACCGCCTGTTGACGACGCGCTTTTTTTGCATCGCTCCGGACGATATCCGGGCAAGAAACCGGATAGACACGAATCCATTCCTTACGTCAACTACCTTTGGCCACGCGAGACCAAGGTCCGGGACTTCAGTCGGGTGATTCCCGTGTCGACCGGAACGGGTGATGTAATCGCCGAGGTCGGAGGATTACCAGTCGCGTTGAAGAGACGCATGGGCAAGGGAACATTGATCTTTCTCGGCTCTCCGATAGGCCCGGCGTTACGCGCAGGCGACCCAGAAGCTCGGTCCTGGTTACGGTTGGTTACCGCGCTCTGACTGGGCACCGTACGTTTTTTCCTCGCTTTCCTGCAACGAGTTGCCCATTTTTTCGGACCCAGCTAACCTCGAGAACGCCAGAGCGTCGGTTCCCCCCATGTTTCGTTTTATTTCTTTTGCTTTCGTTCTTCGCTCAACCGGTTTACACTCTGCCGTGCGCGTTGGCGGTAACAATAGTGCGAGAGATCGGGGGGACGGGCGAAAGACCATGATCAACGAACTGCGCTCCATGCGTTGGCTGATACCGATTGCGACATTCGCCGCCGTGGCGGCCGTCAATTACGCGCCGGCCTTCGGACAGGATATTCAGTATCGAGAAGACCCCAACGCAGAAAAACGCATGACCTTACTTTTGAAGGATTGGGATCCAAAGCCAATGCTGCACGTGCCCACGCACGCGGTGCCTCGCGCAAGATTCTATGTCATTGATGTGCACAATCACGTCAATGACGCCGCAAGAGTTCGCGGCGCCGATGTCGCGCCGTCCGACGTTGTGAGAGGCATGGATCAGGCCAATGTCAAAACAGTTGTCATCCTGACAGGCATGTGGGGGGAAAAGCTTCAAGGCGTCTTGGACAGGATGGTGAAACCGTACCCCGACAGATTCATCGTCTTCGCACAAATGGACTGGAGCAAGATCGACGATCCTAGTTTCGGCGCTGAAATGGTGACGCAACTGGATGATGCAGTGAAGCGGGGCGCGCGAGGACTCAAGGTGCTGAAGGATTGGGGCCTTGGAGTAAAAGACAAGAGTGGGAAACTGGTTCCCATCGACGATCCACGGATGGACCCGGTATGGGAAGAATGCGGAAGACTGGGAATACCGGTAGCGATTCATTCAACAGATCCACAGGCTTTTTTCACGCCCACCGACATGAAGAACGAAAGGTATGAGGAGCTAATGCGAAATCCCTCCTGGAGTTTTTATGGAGCCGCTTTTCCTGGAAAGCAGACGCTGCTGGAACAACGCAATCGTGTCTTCAGAAAGCATCCGAGCACTACATTTATAGCGCTACACGTCGCGAACTGGCCCGAAAATTTGGACGTGGTATCCGATTGGCTGCGAACATACCCGAATATGTATGTCGAGTTAGGGGCGCGGCAAGCGGAATTGGGCAGGCAGCCCCGCCGAGCGGCGAAATTCTTCGCGGAATTCCAGGACCGTATCCTCTTTGGAACTGATTCAGAACCCGTAGCGGGAATGTATGCCAACTATTTCCGGTGGCTGGAGACAGACGATGAATATTTTCCGTACTGGGGCTATCCGGGACAGGGAAGATGGATGATTTACGGGATGCAGCTGTCCGATTCGATTTTGGAAAAGGTCTACCACAGCAACGTGGAAAAAATTTTTGCGATGTACCACGGAGGAAAAAGATGAACCGGACTCGCCGAGGACCGCGCCATGCAGTAGCGTCCGTGATAGCAACCGGGGCGTTAACGATTTTTGGCGGATGCAAAAAAGAAGAGAAGAAACCGGAACCCGTATCCGCTGTTAATGTTGTGACCGAAGCGGATGGAATTCATTTGAAGACCGGGCAAGCGGAGTTTGTACTTACCACCACTGGGAGCGTGTTAGCCCGCTTCTACAGCGGGACGCAATGGCTGACTCTCGATGAAGCGGAGCCAGGATCTGGAATCGTGGTAACCAGCGGAAAGCAAGTCGTTAGCGATTTTGTACGCGATCTGGGGCACGCCCAAATCGAGCCGGCGAATGGCAAGCTCGGCTCTCTTGGCAAGCGAGTGGAGGTCAAGGGTCACAGCTCGAGCACCGGACTCGATGAATTCCTGACCGTCGAGGTGTACGACGACTTTCCTTCTCTAGCGCTGCTTTCAGCCATCTACAGAAATTCCGGCGATAAAGAAATAGCCCTGGATAAAGTGACGTTGCAAAATCACTCGTTAAACGCGTCTTTGGCGGACAGCAGTGCGAAATCTCACGAGATGTGGGCGTTTTTCGGATCAAGCCTCAGATGGGGCAAAGATGATGTTCTTCCCATCCCGGCAAAGTTCTCGCAAGACAACCCCTTTGGTGCCCCGGTGGAAACGCACGACGATCTGGGTCGCGTGGGCGGAGGAGTACCTGTCGTGGCGTTCTGGACACGCAACGTGGGCTTGGCGATCGGACACCTGGAAACATTACCGCTGGCCCTCTCCATTCCCGTGCACACCACGACCGATGGAAGAGTGGAGGCGTCTGTTGAAGTTCCGGCGGGCACGACGCTCAAGCAGGGCGAGGGGTTCTCTACGCCGAGAACGTTCGTAACTGTCTTTCGCGGCGATTACTACGAACCCTTGAGCACGTGGTCGAAGGCGGTAGAGCGGGAGGGCATGACGCGGCCGAAAAACAACGAGGAGAACTATGCCGTGGCTTGGTGCGGCTGGGGTTACGAGTCAGACGTAACACCGAAACAGATGACCGACACGATCCCCAAGTTGAAAGACCTAGGAATTCATTGGGCCACCCTCGACGACCGGTGGTTTGACAATTACGGCGACTGGCAGCCGCGCAAGGACACCTTTGCCGGAAACGCCATCCAGGAAATGGTCAGGGACTTTCACAAGCAGGGGATCAAGGTTCAACTCTGGTGGTTGCCGTTGGCAGTAGAGGATGGAAAGTTCAAATACGGGGACCACAAATACGTCGTTTCGGATGTCGTCAAGGAGCACCCAGACTGGCTGATCCTCGACGAAAATGGACAGCCAGCGAGGATGACACGAAACCTGGCCACACTCTGTCCAGCAGTACCCGAAGTCCGCGAATACTACAAGAAACTTACGGAACGCTTCATACGCGACTGGGATTTCGACGGACACAAGCTCGACAATATCTACTCAACTCCGCGCTGCTACAATCCGAAGCATCACCACAAATCGCCGCTCGACTCCGTTTATGCCATGGGCGAAGTGTACAAAACGATTTTCGAAACGACTCGCGCGCTGAAGGCAGACAGCGTGACGCAGAGTTGTCCTTGCGGAACGCCGCCGAGCCTGGCCTGGTTGCGCTACATGGATCAAGCCGTGACTGCGGACCCGGTTGGCTCCGTGCAAGTGCGCCGGCGAATCAAGATGTACAAGGCTTTGCTCGGCCCCAATGCAGCCATCTATGGAGATCACGTTGAACTGTCCCGCATCACCGGAGCAAACACCGATAGTGAGCAGGATGTTGGCGACGACTTCGCTTCGACGCTTGGAACCGGTGGAGTTCTTGGAACGAAGTTCACTTGGCCGGACTACGGTCCGAAGCTCAAAAACGTGTACTTGAACCCGGCGAAGGAAGCGCACTGGAAGAAATGGATTGCGCTCTACAACGAAAAGATGCTCTCAAAGGGAAACTTCCTGGATTTGTATGTCTACGGATATGACACCCCTGAAGCGTACGCAATTGAAAAAGGAGGCGCAACGTACTATGCGTTCTACGCGCCGGTTGCAAGTGACAACGGCAGCCAGGACGCGAGATGGAGCGGCGAAGTGGAATTGCGAGGACTAGGCAACAGGACCTATCACCTGACCAACTACGTCGACGGGAAGGACTTCGGAACCGTCACCGGTCCTGAAGCTAAATTGCGTGTCGATTTTATCGGCAGCTTGCTCTTGGAAGCGCAATAGGAAAATCTAGTCTTCGACAAAGTGGTCCGTCTTCTGGTGCCGTCAGTACCGAAGGCGATTTGATCGCGCGTGCTGCCGCCGTCGAATGCTACTCCGAAAACCCGCTCGCGATCATAAAGCCAACGTCGCCAAGGCCTGCTGCGCAGTTGGTACATCCGATCCTCGTAGCACTGGGTTCCACAAGTGTGTAAGCCAGCGGCTCCGGGAAAGGAAGCTCTAGGCTCCCGGGGTTTATTGCCGGCGCCGCTGGCAAATTAAAAGGTGATGCGGGCAATGAGCTGTATCTGCCGAGCCGGTAGCGCGGAAGTTACTTTCCCGAAAGTCGCGTCCGCCATGTTACCGTCAACCGGCCCGAGGTTGGAGTGGTTGAAGAGGTTCAGGAAGTCGAAACGTAATTGGAGATTGCCGGCTTCTCCCAACCACGGGATGCGCGTGTTCTTGGCCACGCTCGCATCCACGTTAACCATCCCGGGATTGCGATAGCAGTTGCGCGCCTCACTTCCTTCCGTGCCAGCCGTCGGAGCCGAAAAATCGGATGCCGGAAACAACCCGTTTAGGTAGGCCGACCGGCCATAGGAGACGTTGCAGCCGAAGCTTGGCGCATTCGGGATGTCATAGTTCGTGCCGTCCAGATTGTAATCCCCTGGGTTTTGCGGCGCGGTTGGCGAGTTCGTGTTGACGACCCAGAACGGAGTACCTGACTGAGCAACGATAATACTGCTCAACGACCATCCGGCGGTCAGCACTTTGGCGATCCCGCTAGAGAAGCCGGGCAGTGTATAAACGCCCGAGAGCGAGAAACGGTTGCGAACATCCCAATTGGCGTCTCCAAACTCATTGAAGTAGGCGTTCGGGTCGGGAACATTCAAGCCACCATCTTGGTCAAAGCGGGTGTTGGCTTCCGGAAAATCCTGCGCGTGAGAAAGTGTGTAGGAAGCCTGGAAATTCAGGTGGCTGGTCGGATTCCCGCGCAGAGAAAGGATCATGGCGTTATAAGTGGCGCGATTGTTGTTGGTGACGTAGTTGATGGGTCCGAAGTTGGAGTTCAAGCGGTTGATCGTTTCGTTGAACCCGCCTGAGCCGTTGGGAGCAAGAACGGCCCCACCAGAGAAACTATTGACGTTTGCACCGACCAAGCCGTCGAACGAACGAGAACCGGAGTAGTTTGCACCAACCACAAGCTTCCAGAGAATCTGGTGCTCGACGCCGATAACGTAGTTTGCAGCGAGGGGCGGGACGAGGTTCCGTGCCAGGGACCAGACATTGGGCGTAGTTCCTGTGACGGCCCCCGCAGAATTGATGGTGCCGGCTGGAATGGGCGGCAGGGGGAAGTTGTAGGGATAATTTCCCGAATTGGCCAGTGCGAAATAGTTGCCAAGGGGAGTGCTGACCCCGTTGAAGGTCACTGTACTCGTAAAAGTGTCCGAGAGGAGTCCCGGAGGATTGGTGCGCATTTCGTCGACGCTCTGGCCGAGGGCTACCCAATCCCGATAGACGCCGATGCCACCACGGACGCTCCACTTACCGGTTCTGGAGGGGTCCCAAGCGACACCGATACGCGGGCTCCAGTAGTTGTTCTGGCTTCCCGAAAATACGCCGCTGACAGGTGCTACGCTGGCGGTGGCAACCTGGGCAGCGAGAGTGCTGCCGCTCCCCAAGATAAGGCTGTCGAATTGGAAACCGCTGTTGCCCCAGGCGGTGTGATTGGTGAAGTCATCCCAGCGCAATCCGAGAGTAAGCGAGAGGTTGGGTTTGACCTTCCAGTTGTCCTGCGCGAAGAAACCAAAAGGGTTTTCCTGTCCGCCGAAAATCACCTTGCCGGCGCCGCCGGTAAGGGGATCGTAAGCGCTAAAGGTGTACTGGTTCACGTTGTCCTGAACCAAGTCAAACAAGGTGTTGAAGGTGAGGCTGGGCCGGACGTTGTCGGGAGTAAAATCGCCGTGTTCGATGGCATGGTCTCCGTCGTATCCGAACTTGAAAGTGTGAGCTCCGTGGACCCAGGTCAAGACCGCGCGCCAATTGTAGTTGGGGCCGCGGTATTCGCCCGGCCCCCAACCTCCGCCAACGTTGAAACCCTGTGTGCCGTCGAGGATGGAGACCACCGGGACTTTAAGATCGGCGTCCTGGCCGTTAGCACCACCAACGCTGGCAAAGGCAAAGGCACCCTCAACTAGCACGGTTGGAGCAAAGGTATGCGTATAGTCGATCTGGCCATATCGATTCCGCATAATGTCCTGGGAACTCAAGCCGACGCGAAAAGCAGGCTCGCCGAGATTAAACGAATCGTTGTAATAGCTTAGATAGATGCGGTCCCTCGGAGTGGCATACCAATCGCCGCGGAAGTTATATTGCGTGGCATTGTAAACGGGGGCTGCGGAGAAACTCCCGAAGTTTAAGACGGGGAGGCTACAGGGGACCGATACCGTTGAAGTGATGGCAATACTGGTCTGGCCGGTCGGGCATCCCCCAAGCATCTGGGCTGCGGTTTTCGTAGCGCCGTTGGCTACCGCGAACTTCGAGGCTGGGTAAAGAGAGAGAACCTGCGTGCCGGTGGTATTCGGAAAGTTCTGCGTCGCCCAAGAATCGAACTGAGGAGTTTCCCAATACGTGGAAGTGGTTCCGGAACCCGCCAAACTTGAGGAGGTTGGAGTCTTGGACCACAAGCTTTCCACGTCAGCGAAGAAGAACAGCTTGTTCTTGATGACCGGCCCGCCGAACGCAGCAGAAAGATCTTTGCGCTGGAAGTGAACGGGCGAGAAGAAGTCCGGATTGGCCTGCAGATCTTGATTGGTGTACAGCAAGCTGCCGGTGCCGTGGTATTGATTGGTGCCCGACTTGGTGGTTACCTGAACGACGACCGAACTGCCCAGGTTGTTTTCCGCATCCCAGGAGTTCGCCTGAAGGGTTACTTCCGCCACTGCGTCGGGAACCGGCGAAAGGATGAGATTGCCGTTCTGGACCGGACTGGTCACGTTCATGCCGTCAACATAGACTACGTTGCCGGTGTAACTGCGGCCGTTGGCGCTAATTTGGGGAGTTTGCGTGCCGAAGTTGTCCGAGCCGCCACCGGGAGACGCCCCGGCACCGCGGGTGCCTGTGCCAACAACACCCGGAGTGACACTGAGGACATCCCAGAGATTGCGATTCATTTGCGGGAGTTCCTTGACGGTTTGCCCATCCAAGGTCGTTTGCAGCCGGCTATCGTCAGTATCGATGGGCAGAACTTGCTCGGTGACTACGGTTACAGATTCGTTGACTGCGGCAACCCCCAAGGTAATATTCACGCCCCGCGTTTCGGCGGTACCGAGAGTGACATCCACCTCTTTGGTCTGAAGCCCCTTCGCCGTGACGTGGACCACATAGCGACCTGGGGCCACATTCGCAAAACTGTAATTTCCAGAACTGGTAGTGGTGGTGATTTGTCTGATCCCCGTATCCATGTTGCGCAGTTCGACGGAAGTATCCGCAACGGGGGCTCCGCTTGAGTCAGTGATCACCCCTTGAATGCTGCTGCTGTATTGCGCAGGGCAATAGCCAGCACAAAAACAGATGGCAAGCAGCGCAAGCACAAGACGACCGCAACCTCTAGTCACAAACCCTCCTTCCTTTTGAGAGGCCCACGGGACACCCGATGGTTGGGACAAGAAGCACCCCTTGAGGAAACGCCTACCGAGTCCCTTTCGAGCAAACGTTTACTCGGAAATGAATCGAAGGCTACATCTGTTTTCGAGATGCTGTCAAGAAAAAAACAAAATCATTGATTTGCGGGGGAACGCTTTGGGGGAATCAGGCCGCTGGCAGGTACGGCCCGGCAAGTTATTTTGGTTCCGTGATGGTGATGGTCTGGTTTTCTGACAAGCCGGATGCCAAAACCTGTTTGCGGCCGGAAGGCCAGTCGACCTCTATCCGATCAATTTTTTGCGCGTTGCCGAGGCCAAAATAGATAGGCAAAACACTTTGCCCGAGATAGCCAGATTTTCCGTCGTTGTATCGGAAAGAAGTTCGACCGCCGGCATAGACACGTACGGTGGCGCCCAGCCCGTTGCGGTTCGAAGCCGTGCCGTGGAGAACGACTTTGAGCCAGTGAATCTTTTCCCGGTCTGCTAGGTTGCTGACCAAAACTTGCGGTTCGGAGTTAAAGTCGTTGGTCACGATATCCAAATCGCCGTCATTGTCGAGATCAAAGATGACCGCTGAACGGCTTGAGCGCGGGGCCATGATGATGGATTTGCCCGTTTGGCCCAGGCAAACCTTGCTGTCTAGCTTTGCTTGGGCCTCGACTTCTTGAGGATCTGAACAGTCAATTTCGAACCACGGAGTGTACAACTTTTTGCGGGGTTCAATGCCGAGAACGAATTCGGAATCCAGGAACTTCCGGCCGTGGTCGTTCAAAAGAACTGAGTTTATGCCGTAACGATACGGATAACTCATGCCGCTGGCCAGGAAGACATCCTCCCAGCCATCCGCGTTGAGGTCCCCGATACTGGGTCCCCAAGGCCAATAGGTTTCAAGGCCCAGGCCATCGGAGATTTCCTCGAATTTGCCTTTCCCCAGATTGTGGTACAGGGCGTTGCCGAAAATGAAATCGTCCTTTTTCCCTTGAATATAGGCTTCGTCCCAGGTGACCTGAGATTTTAGTTTTTCATTTTCTGGGCCGGGCTCGGCACTCATATCGGAATGCATATCGGCGATGAACAAATCCGTGCGGCCATCGTTGTCAAAATCAAAGAACTTGAGCCCCATCGCGCCCCACGGGGTCTTGGGGAAGTACTCGTCGGTTTTTTCCACAAATTTTTTGCCGCCCAAGTTTTCGTAGTAGTGGCTTCGTCCTTGCATGTTTAGAAAGAAAATGCCCGGCCAGCCATCGCCGTTCAAGTCAGCAAAACTCGCCTCTCCACACCATCCGTGCGGTTTGAGACCCACTTCTGCCGTCACATCCTTAAAGTGGTTGTGCCCCATATTCTTGTAAAGGACTGGGTATTCGTAGCGGTCTGGATAGAGATGCCCCGAGAAGGCGTTTGGAATTCCTGCGTACTCGCCGTTCGGCCCTTTTTCATCGGTCGTGTATTTGCCGACGTTGCACACCAACAGGTCCACCAACCCATCCTTGTCGTAATCGAAGAAGAATGCCCCGGAAGAATGGGCGACCAACCCGACCCCGGATTCCGCCGTGATATCCCGGAATCGCCCGTGACCGTCATTTTCGAACAGCGCGTTTCCTCCTCTGACGGTAGTGACGAAGAGATCCTGGTCCCCGTCGTTGTCGATGTCGGCAAAAGCCGCAGCCACGCTTACGCGGCCCGGTAAAGCAATTCCCGCTTCCTCCGTGATATTCTTGAACTTGCCCCCGCCAAGGTTTTTCCAGAGTTCGTTGCCACCAACCTGGTTTAAGAAAAGAATGTCGTACAGCCCATCGCCATCCACATCAGCAACAGCAACGGCACTTCCGTGGTCGTAATGCCCCATGCGCATGTGCTTGGTCACATCGTCCACGGCGTGATGCACGAAAGTAATTCCACTTTCCCTGAGACGGTCAGTGAATTGAAAGTCATGGAAGACTTTGAACTGTTTCGCGGCTTCCACTTGGGCTTTCTTCCGCGCCGGCAGAGAATCGGCACCCATATCTTCCGGGGGGTAGCGAACAAGAGGCTGAGTATCATTGCGGGCGCCCTTCGGAATGGCGATGGCGAACGCAATCATCATGGAGGCCAGCAGCCTGATTCCCGGCATTTTCATCGTGGCGCGCCGATTCTAACCTCCGCCGATAAAGCTGAGCAATCGTTTTCTCATTTTCAACCAGCAATGAAAGCGCCATAATAAAAGGCATGCGCATTTGCAGGATGCTCTGGCTCTTGGGGCTCTGTCTTGCGTTTTCCTCCCCTGCCATCGGTCAGACGGATCAAGCTCGGCTCGCAGCTATTACTTCCGCTGTGGCTGCCAACGAATTCGACCGGGCGCTGACCCTCCTCGAACCGGCCATGCAGCATTCCCCTCGGAACCCCAAGCTTTGGACCCTCGAGGCGCTTGCACTCGCCGGCAAGGGTAATAAGAAAGCGGCTCTTCTCTCCTATCAGAAGGCTTTGAACATCGCCCCGGAGTTTCTACCGGCTATCGAGGGCGCGGCACAAATCCAATACGACGCCGGAAGCCAAGACGCTGTACCTCTTTTGAAACACTTGTTGCGTGTGCGGCCGAACGATCCAACTAGCCACGCCATGCTTGCCTTCCTGGCCTACAAGAAGGGCGACTGCCCGCAAGCGATTGAGCATTTCAGCCTAAGCGGTTCGCTTGTAGATTCTCAACCGGCGACTCGGCAGGAATACGCTGCGTGCCTGCTGAAGCTCAAGCGGTCTGAGGAAGCCATCTCCCTGTACGAAAGAGCCGTGGCACGCAATCCTAGTGATACCCCACCGCGCTATCAACTGGCGGCCACACAACTCATGGTCGCGCGGCCAAAGGACGCGCTCGAAACACTCGCCCCGCTGCTTCAGAGCGAAAATCCCGACACCCGAACGCTCGAGATGGCCTCTTCTGCTTATGAAGCGGACGGGAACACACCCTTGGCAGTAACTACACTGCGAAAGGCCATTGTTCAGGACCCCCATAACGTGGACCTATACATCGATTTCGCAGTCCTCTCCATGGACCACCAGTCTTACCAAGTGGGCATTGAGATGGTAAATGTCGGATTGAAAGCAGAACCCAAGGCCGCGCCATTATATGTTGCTCGCGGCGTCCTTTATGTACAGCTTGCACAATACGATGAGGCGGAGAGCGACTTTGATAGGGCAGATGAGCTCGAACCAAACCAAGCTATTGGTTCGGTAGCCCAAGGATTGGAACAAGAGCAGGCCCACGATTTGGATCGCGCACTCGGAACAGTTCGCTCCAAGCTGGTTAGTAAGCCGAACGACCCCAGGCTACTCTATCTTCTGGCCGACATTCTCACCCAAATGGGACAAGAACCAGGGAGCTCGAATTTTCAAGCAGCAATGCGTTCGGCAAAGAGAGCTGTTACTTTGCTGCCCACGCTGGTGGCCGCCCGAGATGTGCTAGCCAAGCTTTACCTTCAAGCGGGCCAAACTCAGGCAGCCATCGACCAATGCCGGGAGGCTCTGAAAATCGATCCTAGAGATCAGACGGCCTTGTATCGCTTGATCCAGGCGCTTCGAGAGACGGAGAAAAAGAGTGAGATTCCCGACTTGCTCAAACGTCTGGCGGAGCTTCGCGCGGAGGGGACAAAACAGGAGAGAGAGCATAATCGCTACAAATTGGTTGAGGCGCCGAACTCGTCGTCCGAACCATAGCGCTCGCCACGGGCCAAGCAATGGCCATTGCTATTGAACCGTTAGTTCGTCGATTTTCCTTTCAGGATCGAGATCGAGAGCATGACTCTTACGCGCCGGGGATTTGTCAGATTCTCATGGAGTTCTCTTTTGTCGCTGGCCGGTGAACGGCTTCTGGCGCAGGGCATGTCCGGGCGCACCGTCAAACCGATGGCCCGGCCGGCCCCCTCTGGACGCCCCTTTTATGCTCGGTTTGTGGATGTCGCCTTTGAGGCCGGATTGCGCGCACCTGTCGTTTACGGAGGTGTCGACTCCAAAAAGTACATTCTGGAAGCGACGGGGTGCGGTTGCGCCTTCTTGGACTACGACAACGATGGCTGGATGGACATTTTTCTGCTTTCGGGCTCGCGCCTGGAGGGTGACCCTCCGGGGGCAACCAATAGGCTGTACAAGAACAACCGCGATGGCACTTTCACGGATGTGACGGAACCCTCCGGATTAGAAGCCGTGGGCTGGGCATCAAGCGTATGTGTAGGCGACTACAACAACGACGGCTTCGACGACATTTACTGTACCTACTTCGGACAAAACCGTCTCTATCGCAACAATGGCGATGGGACGTTTAGCGATGTCACCAAGCCTGCCGGCCTTTGGAATGAAGCGCCCCGTTGGGGTGCGGGCTGCAGTTTTCTGGACTATAACCGCGATGGGTTTCTTGATCTGTTTGTCTCTAATTATGTCGATTTTTCCTTCGAGCATGCGCCACAGCCCGGCGAAAACGTGAACTGCCATTGGAAGGGCGTGGCAGTCGAATGCGGACCACGGGGTTTACCCACAGGAAGGCACTCGCTCTACCGCAACAACGGCGACGGTACTTTTACCGATGTGAGCAAGGAGGCAGGCATCTCGAACAGCGCCGACTGCTACGGAATGACGGTAATCGGTGCGGACTTGGACGAAGATGGTTGGCCTGACATTTTCGTGGCTTGTGATTCCTCACCGAGTCTTCTCTTCATGAACAATCACGACGGGACTTTTCGAGAAGAGGGCGTCCTGCGCGGTGTGGCCCTCAGCGATGACGGCCTCGAACAGGCGGGCATGGGTGTCAGTGTGGGCGATTATGCTTTGGACGGTCACTTGGCTCTATTTAAAACGCATTTTGCCGACGATACCTGCGGGCTTTATCACAACGACGGAAAAGGAATCTTCAACGACGTAACTCACGCGTCTCACATCGCCGTGGAAACCCGCTACATTTGCTGGGGAGCCGGCATCGTTGATCTGGATAACGACGGCTATCCGGACATTTTCATGGTGACTGGCAACGTATATCCCGAACTCGGGCGCAGGTTTCCGCAGTACGCGGATAAGACGCCGCGAGCGGTGTTTCGCAATCTCGGCAATCGCACTTTCGAGGAATTGGTGAACGAAGCCGGGCCGGGAGTGGCGGCCGCACATTGCAGCCGGGGATGTGCGTTTGGAGATTTCGACAACGATGGTGATCTAGACATTCTGGTCCTAAACCTGAATGAACCACCTTCCCTGCTGCGAAATGATCTGAACGGAAAGCAAAACTGGATCAAGGTCAAACTGCAGGGTGTGAAATCAAACCGCGGCGCCATTGGTGCTCGTGTTCTGGTCCGCTACGGGGGAAAGGTACAAGCTCAGGCGCTGCTTAGCCAGTCCAGCTTCTATTCGTGCAATGACCCCCGTCTGCACTTCGGACTCGGCTCTTTTCGGACGGTCGATATTGAAATCTACTGGCCGAACGGGTTCCATGAACAGTTTAAGAAGGTGGCCGCGAACCAACTCGTCACTTTTCGAGAGGGAGCGGGCGTCATCCCGAGCAAAGGCTGGCCGGCACTAACTCAGGGCAAGACCTAAACTTTTGTGAAGACAGAAGAATTTGGATGCCTCAGAGCGGGCGGATTCCTCAGGCACGCTTTGCGCATTCGATCGACACACTCCAGAGCTTCAGGCCGCAGCTCACCAGGCTTCGCGATCTGCGCATCCTCCCCCGAACCTAACGGTGCTGTACAAGAAAGCTTAGTGCGCCTTCTTCGAGACCCGAGCCACCAACTCATCCAATCTCGAAAGCAAGAGTTTTAGGATGGGAGACTGGTTCGACTTTCTGTAGCCGAGCACCAGATCGACCGTGGGCGTATCTCCCTTCAGAGGGCGGCTTGTTACCGACGAAGGCAGAAAGTTCTGTGCATAAGCAGGTAGCAGACCGACGCCGCGCGTCGACACTATTAAGGAAATTCCCATGGTGACGTGGTCCGCCTCGTGAGCTGGCGTGATATCGGTTCCGGACCGCTTCAGGTAATCGTCGATGACCGCACGCAGTACCGGAGCCGTGTCCGACACTATAACGAATGTCTCGCCCGCGAGATCTCTCGGACTGATGGCCTTCTGCGCAACGAGACGGTGGTCACTCGGCATGATCACCATGAGGGGCTCCTTCACGAGAAGACGGAACGCCAACCCTGGGACCCCTTTTTCCCGGCGAAGAAAGGCTGCATCGATTTTTCCTTCCGAAAGGCCGTCCGCGAGGCGCGGCGAGTATTGACTCGATATCATCACATCGATGTTAGGCAGTTCGTCGCGCAAGATCCGCAAGGCTTCCGGCATCCATGTCAATTCGTGTCCGGTCAGAAAACCCATGGTGAAGCATGGCTTGGCGGGGTGAGCGACGTGGCGCGCAGCTTCGGCCGCCGCTTCAACCTGCGACAGCACCGAGCGGGCGTGCTCGAGGAAGGCTCGACCCGCCGGTGTCAGTTCGATCCCGCGAGCGCGGCGCGTCAGGAGCTGGACGCCTAGCTCGCTCTCAAGATCTCGAATCTGTCGACTCAACGAAGGTTGTGACGTGTGCAGCCTTTGCTCTGCTGCCACCGTGAGACTTCCCGCCTCGGCGACCGCCACGAAATAGCGAAGGTGTCGCAATTCCATTTTCCACTCCCATGCTTATGAGGCATCGATGCCAGCGTAACAAAGTATGTTCGAGCAACGCTACCTATGTCCGACTTCGCCATCCAAGTGAGTGATCTGAGCGACGCTCTGGGATTCTCCATGGGCGGCTTCATCGCACAGCAGTTCACTATGGACCGGCCAGGTATTGTCCGGGCACGAGCACAAAGAGGGAAGCCAAAAACATGAAAGAAAAGCAGGTGAAGCTTCCGGGTCCAGATCATCCGATTGCCATCCAGCGCAATCCCGCTCGCGTTGTCGTATCCGTCGCGGGCCGTGTGGTTGCCGATACCCGCAATGCCCTGACGCTCCGCGAAGCGGCGTATCAGCCCGTTCAATACATTCCAGGTGAAGACGTTGATTTTTCACAGCTGGAACGGACGGATCACGCTACCTACTGTCCTTATAAAGGCGAGTGCAATTACTACAGCGTTCCCGCGGGAGGAAAGAAGTCCATCAACGCGGCATGGTCGTACGAGGATCCGTTTCCTGCTGTTGCGCAGATTAGGGGGCATGTTGCGTTCTATCCCGAGCGGGTAGATGAAATAGCAGAGCAGCCTTCCAACGTGGGGGAAAGATTGACCGACTGGATCATTACTTCTTTGGCGTCGGGTAGTGCGCGCTGGATCACAGAAGCAACTGTTCCGGTGGATGGCGGATCGAGACTTGAGCGAGCGAAGGGCATGGTTTCACCTGAGGAGGACAAATTCAATGAGCGGGACTAAACAGGAAAAGAACAAGGCACTCGTGCTTGAGGCTTTTGACACTCTCTTCAACAAACGGGACTACGTTCGGGCGGAGCGCTACTGGTCCCCTCACTACATTCAACACAGCGCTCATATCGCACCTAGTCGTGAGGGTCTGTTCAATCTCATCAAGAATATCCCACCAACGTTGAAGTACGAGCCGGGAACGATCGTGGCTGAGGGAGACTTCGTGATCGTGCACGGGCGATTTAGTGGTTTCGGTGCTCCTCGGAATTGGATTGCCGCAGATATTGTACGCATCGAGGCCGGGATACTTGTGGAGCATTGGGATGTGATTCAGGATGAGGCCACCGAAGAACAATCGAAAAGTGGCGCTCCCATGTTCGGAAAGACTTTCCCAAACTACAAATGAGTCAGAGCGCGGAAAGTTCGTTAGCGCTCGGCAAGAACGGGGGAAAAACAATGCCTAAAAAGCTCGAAGGTAAGATCGCTGTCATCACCGGCGGCACAGAAGGGATCGGGTTAGCTACGGCAAAACTCTTCGTCAAAGAGGGTGCCTATGTGTTCATCACGGGCCGCCGGCAGAAGGAACTCGACGAGGCCGTCGAGGCAATCGGCGCCAACGTCTCTGGGGTTCAGGGAGACGTCGCCCAATTGGCTGACCTTGATCGTCTTTACGAGACTGTCTCTAACGTGAAGGGGCGATTCGATATTGTTTTCGCCAACGCCGGCGTTGGCGAATTTGTTCCCTTGGAGGCCGTCACCGAAGAGCATTTCGACAAACTATTCAACATCAATGTGAGGGGCACGCTGTTCACGGTGCAAAAGGCCCTACCATTACTGAAGGACGGTGGCTCTATCATTCTCAACGGCTCTGTCGCGAGTGTTAAGGGCACTGCCGCCTTCGGCGTCTACGCCGCGAGTAAGGCCGCCATCCGCTCCTTCGTGCGAACCTGGACTACAGACCTGAAGGACCGTCGTATCCGCTCAAACGTCGTCAGTCCGGGTCCGATCAATACGCCGCTGGCGAATCGGCTATCTGCGGACGTGCTTCGGCGGATTGTGTCCACCATCCCGATGGGACGCATGGGGAAACCCGAGGAAGTTGCCAAGGTGGCGTTGTTTCTGGCGTCGGATGACTCCAGTTTCGTCACGGGTATCGAACTGTTCGTTGACGGCGGCAGAGCCCAGGTCTAAGAGAAAGGGCGGGAGACTTTTTTGCCGGGATCGCTCGGAAGGCCCGAGCCACGACATTGACGTCCGGTCGGAGAGGGACGCGAGGAGCCTTTTTTTCCTGGCATCCCTCGATTGCTTCTGACTGCTGGGCTACGCTTGCTGATTCGGAGCGCCAAAAACCGGAGGGACCAGCATGGCCGCACTATAAGGAGAAAGCTGTAAGATGTCCTCGGCCTTCTATTTCATTTGTTGGCTCGCGCCAAGCACAGCATGAAGTGCATGAGACTTCACCTACCCAGGCAACTCCCGTTCTTCTTGGCGATGGTCGTATCGTCGGCCTTTCCGGTCATAGCCCAGCGCGACTCGGTCAGGACAGAAGAACAAACGAACAAAATTTCCCCTAAGTTTATCGAAACGAGCTCAGCACTGGGAATTAGTTTTCGGAACATCGCCTCACACACTTCGAAAAAATATCTAATTGAAACAATGGCGCCTGGTGTGGCCCTGTTTGATTATGACAATGACGGGCGTCTGGACATTTTTGTGGTGAATGGTGCGCCGCTCAGCGATCCCACGCCCAAGGGGACGATACCCCGAAAGACGGAGTCCAAATATTGGAATCGTCTCTACCATCAAAAGCGCGACGGCACGTTTGAAGATGTTACCGAAAAGGCCGGCCTCCAGGGAGTTGGATACGGAATGGGAGTTGCAGTGGGCGATTATGACAATGATGGCTATGAAGACTTGTATGTGACGGCGTACGGAGGCAACAAGCTCTATCACAACAATGGCGATGGCACCTTTACGGATGTTACGGACAAAGCGGGCGTGGGTGGTAGCGGCTGGTCCACCAGCGCGGCATGGGTGGACTTGGATGGCGATGGTTTGCTCGATTTAGTTGTCCTCCGATATTTGACTTGGGACTTTGACGACATCTGGTGCGGCGAACATAAAGAAGGCTTTCGCGCGTACTGCCATCCTGACTATTTCAAGCCGGTTCCGCCCCTGGTTTACCACAATGACGGCAATGGTCACTTTACCGAAGTTTCGGAAAAGATCGGACTGGCAAAGCCGGGCAAAGGCCTGGGCGTCGCTATTGCGGATTACGACCGCGACGGGCACATCGATCTTTTTGTTGCCAACGATTCCATGCCCGAATTCCTTTATCACAACAAGGGTGATGGCATGTTTGAGGAGGTTGCGCTGGAATCGGGTGTAGCTGTCGACGTAGAGGGCCGTACGTTTGCGGGCATGGGGGTCGATTTCGCGGACTATAACAACGATGGCCTTCCGGACTTAGTGGTCACCGATCTCGCCAGCCAGATGTATGCCCTATACCGGAACAACGGAGACCGCACCTTTACCTACGAGAGTTATCCCTCCGGTCTCGGCCGCATGACCATGGCGCACTCTGGATGGGGCGTGCGCTTCCTCGACTACGACAATGACGGATGGAAAGATCTCCTAATCGCTCAAGGACACGATTTGGATACGATCGAACTGACCGTTCCAAACCTTCGCTACCGTGAACCCATGCTGCTGGCACGGAACACGGGGCGCGGCTTTGAGGACGTTTCGTCGGAGGCGGGGAGCGTTTTCAGAGAAGCTTGGGTGGGACGTGGCATGGCCATTGGGGATATTGACAACGATGGTCGGGTAGACGCAGTCGTAACTACCAATGATGGACCCCTGTACGTTCTGCACAACGCCACTCCAACCCCTAACCATTGGCTGATTTTGAAACTGGTCGGGCATCGGAGCAACCGGGATGCCATCGGAGCAGAAGTGCGAGTCGCGATTGGGAAGATGACCCAAGTCGCGACCGTAACGACCGCAAGCAGCTATCTTTCCTCCAGCGATAAACGGGTACATTTTGGGTTGGGAACAGAGACCCTCGCGTCGGCAATCGAAATTCGCTGGCCCAGCGGAATCCGTCAGACGCTAGAGAACGTACGCGCCGACCAAATCCTTCAGGTCGACGAACCTTCGGGCAGTACGGGGGAAAGGAAACCTCCGGCGCATGTGAAATAATGAATGAAAAGGACCAGCTACAGGGTGCCTCAGGGCTTTTTTGGAGTCGCGCCGACCATCTCCTCAGAACCTTCCTTCGCGACGTTCATCTCCGTCAGGATGGCAAATCGGTTGGCGGCACAGTCGAGGTTCCCGGACATGCGTGGGTTCGGCTGCTCGCGGAGTATTGAAGCGCATGTCGTTCGTTCTTGGACGGAAGAAAATCGAGGTTCGCGGGCTGGTGTTGCTCAGCTCCATTGTTCGAAAAGGAATGAAAACAATGCGAAGAGAATTGGTTTCCATAACCCGTCAGGGCAAAAAGGTTGCGTTGTCTGTGCTTGTTCTATCTGCTGTCGCAACGATCGCAACTCCGCCGCTTGCTCCGCCTTTCGGAACCTGGACGCGGCTCTCCCCTGTTCCCATCGTCTCTCCGCAGGGCGACGGATTCGAATCCGCGGGAACGTTTAACCCCGCGGTCGTAAAAAAGGACGGAAAGTTTGTGATGCTCTATCGTGCCCAAGACCAGAAGGGCACCTCATCGCTTGGCTATGCCACGAGCGTTGACGGGATTCACTTCGTTCGCCGGCCGGAACCGGTATTGATTTCCGATACGCCCTATGAAAAAGGGGGCGGAGTCGAGGACCCCAGGTTGGTCAAATTTGGCGGTACTTTTTATCTGACCTATACGGGATACAACAACGTAGATGGAATCGGTGCCGATAAAAAGGATGCGCAACTCTGCCTCGCCACGTCCACTGACTTGGTCCACTGGCAGAGGCAAGGCATTATCCTACCTGCCTATAAGGGCAAGTGGAATGTAAAATGGACGAAATCCGGCGCAATCGTCCCGCAAAAAATCAATGGCAAACATTGGATGTATTTTCTCGCGGACGCGCGCGGCCAAGACGCGCAAATGGGCCTGGCCTACTCCGACGACTTGCTCCATTGGACCGAAGCCTTGGATCATCCGGTTCTCTCCAGCCGCCCGGGCTCGTTTGATTCAAAGGTTGTCGAACCAGGCCCTCCGCCGGTCTTAACGTCTCGAGGCATTTTCCTCGTCTACAACGGCGCCGACGACAAAAACATTTACTCAACTGGTTGGGTCCTGTTCGACAAGAATGATCCGACCAAGGTTCTGGCGCGCGCCCAGGAGCCCATTTTTTCTCCAGGACCCGAATGGGAAAAAGTCGGACAGGTGCCCAATGTCGTGTTTGTCGAGGGACTCGTGCGCGACGGAGGTCGGTGGCTTTTCTACTATGGTGGCGCGGACAAGAACGTGGGCGTGGCCAGTGCTCCGGTACGCTGACCGATATCGTTCCTGTCACTCTGGCTTGCGATAGCGAACGGCATCATTCTGAATGTTCGTCAGTCTTTATGCGGTGCTCGCGAAGAAGACGCCAGGGACGTGAGTACCCATGCTTCAGAAACAAAATCAACTGAGGGCGTCCTATTCCGAAGTATCACTCGTAGCGCAGCGCGACCATCGGATCCACGCGAGAAGCGCGCCACGCCGGCAGAAAGCCGGCAAGTGCAGCAACAATAGCCAGAAGAGTTGCCGCAAACAGAATCGCCACTGGATCCGCGAAGCCGAGACCAAATACCATGCTTCGCACCAGATAGGTTGCGCCCAGTGCAAAAGGCACACCAATGAAGATTCCCATCAGTACGAGCACCAGCGTCTCGCGAAGAACCTGCCAAAGAACGTTCGCCTGCTCTGCGCCCAGCGCCAGGCGAATTCCGATGTCCCTCGTCCGGCGGGATACCGTATAGCCCATCAGGCCGTAGAGGCCAATGGCGGCGAGGAGCAGAGCCAGCAGGCTGAAAGCACTGGCCAGCTGCTTGATGAAGCGATCGGTTTCGAGGGAGTCGTCGACCAGCCCCGACATGGTGCGCAACTCGATAGGCGGAAGCATGGGAGCTGTTGCCTGGACAACTTGGCGAAGCGCGGCAGCCACGGCTTGCGGATCGGCATACGTGCGCACTTCATAGTAGGCGGCAGGATTTTCCCACATGGGATTAGCGAGGGGAGCGTAGATGCGGGGCAAAGCCTTCTCGCGCAAACTGTTGTATTTGGCATCTGCGGCGACACCTACGACAACCATCTCGGCAGGATTGCCGGGATAGGTATCGCGGACGTGCTTGCCGATAGGATTGGTGTTGGGGAAAAATTGGTTCGCAAAGGTCTGGTTTATGACGGCGGCCCGAACACTGCCGCCACTGTCCTGTATTTCGATTTCCCGCCCCACCAGGATGGGAATTCCGAGCATGGAAAAATAACCCGGGCCGACATGATCCATGCGTGAATGGATTTCCTCGCCAGCCTTGGGCGTATACCCTTCAACGGCGACCGGATCTCCCGATTCGGAGCCGCTGAAGAGGCCGTTCTTGGAAACCGTCGCGCCGCGCAAGCCGGGAACCGCGGAAATCCTGCTGAGCAAATCGAGTTGGAAGCGGGGAATCGCCGCGCCCTGGTAGCCTAAGGGGGCGGCATCGACTCGGAAGAGAATCAGGTTTTCCCGGCTGTAGCCAAGTTTTACTTCGCCGAGTCTAGAGAGGCTACGAACAAAAAGCCCGGCAGAAACGAGGAGAATCACGGAGACGGCAACTTGCGTAACGACCAGGATTTTCCCAGCGGGAAAGCGCCGGTGGGACCCTTCGCTGGAGGTGGTGCTTTGAGCGGATTTCAGAACCGGGGTGAGATCAAGGCGCGTCGAGTACAAGGCGGGAATCAAGGCAAAGAGGATGGTGGTGAGCAGCGTCACGCCCAGGGTGAAACCGAGCACCCGCCCGTCAGACTGTAGATCCAGATGTATGCTCGGAGGTCCGGATGCCGCGCCGGAAACCATGCGCAGTAGAAGCGCGTCGGCCCAGTGGGCGAGCAACAAACCTGCGGCGGCACCGGACACTGCGAGGAGCAGACCCTCTGTCAGCAGTTGCCTGATCAGGCGTGCACGCCCCGCGCCGATGGCAATGCGCATGGCGAATTCTCTTTGGCGCGCCGCGCCACGAGCGAGCAGGAGGTTGGCTACGTTGGCGCAGGCGATGAGAAGCACAAATCCCACCATGGCCATCAAAATCTTCAGTGGTTCGCCAAAATGCTCGCGCAGAACGGAAGAACCGTGCGCCGCTGGCTGCAGATTGATCCGCTGATCGAGATCATGACGGCGCTGATCGGTCGAGATCGAAGTGCCAACCTTGGATTCCAGCAAGCCTTTGAATACGACATTGATGCTGGCCTTGGCCTGCTCCGGCGTCACCCCGGGTTTCAGCCGAGCCATCACTTGAAGCCATATGTGCATGTTCGTCAGGTCTTTCGATGGCGTGAGGAGATCGCGTCCCGGGTAGACGGAGTCCTGCATCATCATGGGGATCCAGAGATCGGGGAGATCTCCGACGGTCTCTCCAAAGAATCCCGGGGGAGTGACGCCCACAATTTGAAATGACGTTTGGTGAATCTGTATGGTTTTGCCGAGCGCCAGCGGGTCAAGGCCGAAACGCTGCTTCCAGAACGCGTAGCTGAGCACCGCGATCGGCGAGCCGCCCCTGGCGCGGTCCACCTCGCTTGTGAAGAAAGTGCCAGCGGCGGGGGTGACTCGAAGTGTGCCGAAATAGTCTCCGCTGACAAGGCGGACGCGAGCGGATTCTTTTTGCGCGCCCTGGCCGGACGAGCCATCGGGGACGGTAACTTCCAATTGGGGAAGACTGCTGTCCGCAGCGAAGATTTCTGAGAAGACCTCGTTGTGATCCCGGAAGTATTCAAACTCTGAGTAAGCCAGGAGAGAGCGGTCGCCGCCCTCACTTCCATAGCTGGAACCGTGGTCGTCTGGGTCCGAAAGCGTGACCAGTTGCTCAGGATGCGGCACCGGGAGTGAGCGCAGCAGGACCGAGTCGAGGAAGCTGAAGATCGCGGTATTAGCTCCGATCCCCAAAGCAAGGGTCAAGACCGCAATCAGAGTGAAGCCTGGGTTTTTCGCCAGTACGCGCAACGCGAATCGCAAGTCTTGCCAAAGATTTGCCATGCCTCTCTCCTTTGCGCACTAACCCGCCCGAAACTCCGCACATTGAAGTCCGAGCCAGGACAACCTGGTACTGGCTGAAAGCAAAGCACTTACTTGTGCGGCGCTGGCACGACGGTTTTGCCGTTCGCTCGCTTTTGGGATTTGCCTGTGTCTGAATCGAACAGGGCGAGCACCCCAAAAGGATGCACTGGCCAGCTTGTGATCGCCAAGTGCGCTCGAGAAGAGCACCGCGGATCGGGAGCAGACAGAACGATCAACCCGGACCTCGAGCGGTGGTATGCTGGACGAGCCAACAGCCACAGGGTAGAAGTCGCCAGTCATGCGGTCTACGTCTCCCGGCCGAAGGAGGTTGCAGCCGTGATCGAAAAAGCTGCCTCGCACGCTCGGTAGAAGATTTCTCGGGCACTGCTGTTCTCACCGCAGCAACAACAAACAAAGGAACTATCGACAAGGACAGCCATCCCGAGCCGGCACCTGGTTGGGCCCTCGCTCTGCGCATTCTGACCATTCCGCTGGTTATCGGCGACAGGAAAAGAACTAGAAACTGCGACTCAGCCACTCTTCTGGGCGCGAGAAGCTACCGCGCAATTTTCTCGAAGTCACTCATTCTGTGGGAACTCGATTTGGATGTCTTACAGGGAGATCACAAATATCAGAGGCACGCCTCGAGGACCATTATGTCCATTGTCACCCGGGCGGGACGCCTTCCTTGGCTCTGACAGGTCTTATGAATGGGACCGTGGTGGCAAGTAAGCGCGGAGCCACCAAGGCCATTCCGTGGAATAGATGATGAAGATGATGACTACAAGACTCTATCGGCGCATGGCCCAATGGTGCCGCTGTCGTCCCATCGCGACCTATATCTTGGCCAGTGTTGTTTGGACAACTCTGCTCTATGCACAAGCCGTTACGGCGGGTTTTGCGTCCTATGACGATCGACCACAGATCGTACAGAACCCGTCTCTAACTTCACTAACCGGGAGCCTGAAATATTTTCAATCTCCCGTATCGTTTGCCTCAGACTTTCGCGGGAGCGGAGGGTCCTTCTACCGTCCTCTGTTCTGGCTGAGCTTGGCCATCGACGAAAAGCTTTGGGGACTCGACCCGGTCGCATTTCATCTGACGAATGTGTTGTTGCATTGGCTGAGTGGCCTGTTTCTTTTTCTGCTCTTGCGGCAGCTATCCATGTCCTCCCTATCTTCGGCACTTACATCGCTACTTTGGATGGGTCTGCCCATCAACTCGGAAGCGGTTGCGTGGATCTCCGGTCGTCCGTACTGCTTGGCCGCCTGTTTCCTATTCCTGGGGATGTTGCTTGCAGAACGATATCTGTCGCGTCCTGCGTTGAAATATCTTGCTGGCTATGGTCTGGCCGCTTTTTGTGCACTGTTCTCCCATGAAGAGGGTGTGCTGATTGTTCCTTTCACGCTGCTGCTCATCATTCGAAATTATAAAGGCAAAACTAGACCAGCCACGATGCTCTTTGGCGTGTCGGTCATTACGATTCTGCTTTACATTCGGTCAAGACATGCTGCGGGCGCAACCGGAGTCACAGCAAAAGGGACCGTAGCTTCCTTTGGGCTGTTTTTCTGGAAGTATCTCGGCTGGATGGTTCTACCAATCCACATGAGCGTGGAACGATCGACTGACACACCGCCGCCCGGATGGTCCGGACATGCGCTTGCAGCATGGCTGTTTCTGGCTCTCGGCTGTGCTGTAGTGATGGTCGTCGATCGTAAGATTCCGAGATCATCCATTGGTTTTGCATGGATGGCAATCGGCCTGTTGCCGTTCTGCGGCATCGTGTTCATCTATCAGGGCATGGCCGAGCGCTATACCTATGTGGCATCGGTGGGCCTGGCCTTATTGATTGTCGTTATCGGCCGAGAGTCGCAGGTTCGCTTGCGGCCGTTCGTTTTCGGATTAATCGCCGTATGGGTGTTGTGGGGCGTCTATCGGCTGGAGACACGAATCTCGGACTGGTCGGACGCCGGGCGTCTTTACGGTCAGTCTTTAGACGCTACTCCTCGCAGCGCGAAGCTGCACTACAATCTGGGCGCCGTCTTGGAAGAGCGCAGGGATTTCGCCCAAGCGGGCGATGAATACACAAAGGCCGTCGCTTTGGAGCCCTACTACGAACCCGCGCTTGCCGGCCTGGGAAATGTAGACCTTAACCTGGGAAGGGCGAAAGAGGCTTCCCAAATGTTTCAGACGGCGCTTCAGCTCAAGCCCGATGACGTGAAGACGGTCACGAACTATGGCACGGCGCTCGAGTCGCTGGGCGAAATAGATGCTGCCAAAACGCAATATCAACGTGCCATTTCACTTGCTCCGGGCAACGACGACGCTTACTGCGATTTGGGTGTTCTGCTTTTCCGCGCTGGAGATACGGAGGCTGCCGTTCGGCAATTCGATCAGGCCGCAAAGATTAATCCCAGCGATCCGACGCCGCTATTCAATTTGGCTGCGGTTTATCAAAAAAGCGGAAGGTCGGACCTCGCTGTCAGGCTGTACAAGCGAGTTCTTCAACTGAGCCCTGGCGATCCTGACGCGATTTCCGCACTGCAATCTCTGACGAATACCAATTGATCTCCGTCTGATCGGATCGATCAAAAAGATCCAACGGTTGAGAGCCTCCCCCAGTGCAGCTGGCCGGTGGACTCGAGATCCCGCAGGCAGCGCTGCCCGGAGGCCAACCGAGAAAGGTAAATTCTCTCCGCCAGTTTCGCATGTTCCTGCTTATTCATACCGCAGGGCAACCATCGGATCCACGCGCATGGCGCGCCGAGCGGGAACGTAACACGCGGCAAGAGACACCATAACAAGAAGCGTGACGACGGAAAGGAAGATGAGCGGGTCCGTGGCACTCACACCGTAGATCATTGTTGAAATGAATCTGGTGGCGATCAGCGCAAAGGCAGTCCCCAGCGCGGCGCCGGCAAGGACAAGCTTCAAACCCTCTCCCAAGATAAGCCGCAGTACATCGCCTGGGTGCGCTCCAAGCGCCATGCGTACACCGATTTCGCGGGTGCGCTGCGAGACGGCATAGGAGATGACTCCGTAGATCCCCACGGTGGCTAGGATGAGGGCCAGCGCGGCGAACAGGCTGAGCAAAAACATCATGAAATTGCGCAGGGCCAGCGAACGGGCGAGAACCTGGTCCATGGAGCGCATGGAACCTGTGGGGACGATTGGGTCGACCGCGGCAACCGCGTCGCGCACTGCGCGGCTGAGGCTCAAGGGGTCCACATTGGCGCGAAGGATGATACTCCGTGGAAACCAGCCTTCGAAGAGCGCCGACGTGCCGTAAGAAGCTTGTGCCGCAGGAATGAATGTCGTGGGAGGTGCGGGCTGGTCGAGGTAAGACTTCACATCGCCTACCACGCCGACGATTTCGCAGGAAGTTTTGCCGAGAAGAATGTGCTCGCCCACCGGGCTGCGGCTCGGGAAGTGTTCGCGGCGAAAGGCCTGATTGACGATCACTACTTTGCTGGCCGTTTCGGAATCGGCCTCAGAGAATACGCGGCCCTGATCGAGGGGAATTCCCATCGCGCGGAAGAAGCCGGGAGTAATTTCCCGGTAGTCAACGCTATACCAGTCCGGGGCATTGGGCATGCGGACGCCGTTGTTACCGCCGCGCTCGAGCGGCAAGCCGGCCGCAATAACGGCGGCGGCATCCACCCCAGGCAGTGCTTCAAGCCGCTGAACGACAGCGCGGTTGAAGCTTTCCATCTGTGCGGTGGAATCGTATTTCGAGCCAATCAGCCAGAACTGGACAGAAAGGATGCGCTGAGGATTGAAACCGGGATCGCTGTGAAGGAGTTTTGAAAATGTGGCGATCATCAGACCCGCACCGGTGAGCAGCACAAGAGAAATCGCGAATTCCCCGACGATAAGCACCTTACGCAGCAGCGCGTGGCCACGGGCCGCGCTGGCGCGGCCGGCGCCTTCCTTGAGGGCTTCGTTGATTCCGGTTCTGCTGGCTTCGAGAGCCGGAGCGAGGCCGAAGAGAACACCTGTCAGGAGCGAAACGAAGAACGTAAATGCGAAAACCCAGCCGTCCAGATGGACCTCGGAAGCGCGCGGCAAATCGACGGGCGCGACGGCAAGCAGCGAGCCAAGCCCCAGGTAAGCCACCAGAAGGCCAACCGCGCCGCCGGCAAGCGCAATGAGCATGCTTTCGGTCAGCAATTGCTGGAACAGCCGCCAGCGCGAAGCGCCCATGGCGATGCGAACGGCGATTTCGCGCCCGCGCAATCCGCCGCGGGCGAGAAACAAATTAGCTACGTTCGCGCAGGCCATCAAAAGGACAAAACCGATGGCGCCGAGCAGGACCAAAAGGTAGGGACGGACTTCAGCGCCAATCATTTTTTGGTAGGGCAAGAAGCTGATGACCAGTTCTTTGGCGATTTCGCCTGGATATTCGCGCCGGAAGTCTTCGGTGACGATGTTCATCTGGGCTTCTAACTGCGCAGAAGTGACGCCTGTTTTGAGGCGCGCCAGCACAGCGATGTTTGAACCGCTCCCGGCCGTCTTGGCTACCAGAGCAAGGGGAGTCCAAAGATCCGCCGCTCCACTGTTGGGGAGATCTGTTGCGGCGGCCACGGGGGAGAAGCCACGCGGCATGACCCCGATGAGCGTAAAGGGCTCGCCATTCAGAAGAATTTTCTGGCCGATCCGTGCCGGATCGGCTCCGAAGCGGCGGGCCCAGAGGCTGTAACTGATGATGGCGACATGCAGGCCATCGTCACGGTCGTCCTCTGGGGTGAAATCGCGACCGAAGGCAGGCTGGATACCGAGAACACGGAAGTACGAGGCGGAAACTGGCAATCCGCGCAGATGCTCGGCTCCCGTTCCGACGGCAAGGTTGTAGCCGACCGAGGTGTATCCAGCGATGTGCTCGAAGCGTTCTCCGTATTCCTGTAAGCGCTTCAATTGAGGCGCCGTGAGATTCATTTCATCGGTTTGCTGTTTGTAGCTTTCCGCGAGTTGGACGATGCGATCCGGTTCGGGAAACGGGAGCGGGCGGAGGAGGACACCGTACACGATGGTGAAGATCGCGGTGTTGGCGCCTATGCCGAGAGCCAGCGTCAGTATGGAGACCAGAGCGAAGCCAGGGGATTTCGTCAGTACGCGCAGACCGTATCGAAGATCTTGCCAAAGGGTCGTCATGAAGCACCTCGTGGAAGCTGTGGGCCGTCCCGGCTGATACGGGGATCCGTTCGAAGCCGATTCATGTCCAGGATTACGACGAAGGCGAGGAAATTGTTTCCGGCAAAGAGCCGGTTGAGTGTGCGGGTCCTCCGTGTTAGTCCGCCTCTTCGCTCGAGATTGAGCGACTGGTGGCCGGGTTTCCCTTTCTAGTGACCGGCGGGTTTCTGGTCTGGCGATGGTGGCATGGGAGGAGGGGTGAACTTGGCGTCCTCGACCGGGACGTTCTGCTGCACCTGGTCGACTTGAATGGTGAAGCGGTTCCCGGGGCGGGCCAGGGTCCAGCGGTATGGGATTTTTACGCCGTCGGCGTCGCGGTAATCGGCGTAGTCGATCTGGGTGGGGTTGCGGCCGAGAGCGGTTTCCGCGTAGCGCACCAGGCGAAGCAATAAGCCAGTTTGCTGATCAAAG
>Ga0210398_10000924_pt1 | contig 31769 bp, 28 predicted proteins | sample IncBWC4OmetaG_FD_161047 | JGI IMG/M metagenome (GOLD analysis project Ga0210398, IMG submission 161047) | Forest soil microbial communities from Barre Woods Harvard Forest LTER site, Petersham, Massachusetts, United States - Inc-BW-C-4-O | ecosystem: Environmental > Terrestrial > Soil >... | reverse complement strand
GCGCAGCAGCCCGCGCATGGTTGATGGCACGATCAAGCCTCCGGATGAACTTTCTCAGGTCGAACTTTGCCGGGTTGACCTTTCGAAGTTAGGAGAGGAATTGTAATCGGTCGCGGGCGCAAGCTTTACAGAAAAGATTCACGGAACGAGAAAGATGAGGTAGAACGGAGAATCTCAGCGCAGCCAAACGATCGCGGCGACGACGACGGCGACAACCAATAGCGCTCCGATTATGTACTTGTTGGCCGCGAGCCACGATTGGGAGTTAGCCGTAGAGCCTGAGAACGGAGCGGAGTGGGAGCCCGGAAAATCTGCGGTCAGAGCCGCAGAACCGATGGTCAAGATATCCGGGGACGAAGGTGCTGAAGGGGTTGCAACGCTGGCTGACTTGAAAGGAGCAGAGATCACTTTCTGCTGCGTCGCGCTGCCGGCAGCGGCAGCATGAGAAAGCCGCTGGCCGCGCCACTGTCTCTCTTCGCACTCCACGCAGAACGCACGGCCCTGCGATACGGGAAAACCGCAGGCCTGGCACTTTCGCAGATTCCTCAACATAGGAGGTACTGAAACCTCCACCGCGGCCTCAGCGGATCGGGTGGCCCCGGCTGGATTCTGCATTGCGGCCGACCAGAATAGCGACTTCTTCACGGCGGGCACAGGCTTGGTTTCTGTCGTCGATGGTTTCAGTTCCGGTTGTGAAAAGCTTGCAGGCGGCGCCTGAACCACATCCGGAAGCACGCCAGTGACTCGCGATTTAACCGCAGCAGTCTCGACCGTAGCAGCCGGTGCGGAGGGCTGACTTTCCGCGTAAGCCGGCTCTTCAGCGGCGGGCAGAGTCTGGGTTGCCACGGCATGCTTGACCGCGGTTTCAACCATTCCGCTAAGGCGATGCAAGGCGGAAATATCCCGCTCCTCGAAAGCCCGCGGCTTGCCGGAAAAAAGTTCGAAGACGCCGAGCACTTGCTGCTCGCTCACGATGGGCATCACCACCACCGACGCAATCCCCAACTGGCGGCAGCCTTCCCGGTTCACCCGCGGATCACGTTCGGTATCGTCACAACGCAAAGCCTCGTGCGTCCGAACACTTTCGCCCGAAAGCCCATATTCCATCGAGAGCAGCGCGCCTAACTCGGGAGCATTCGAGCCGACGCTGGCCCGGCAGAGCATGTCATTGTGTTGCCCGCGTCGCAGGGCGATGGCGGCGCCATTGGCCCCGGTGATGTATTGGGCGCGCTCGGCCAGCAACTGCAGGGCGGCATCGAGGTCGCTGTAGGCCATTTCGGCTAGCGAGCGGCCGCCGTTCTTGCCGGGGAACAGCGGACCGGGATCCTGAAGCAACGGCAGATGCGCGCTCGCGTCCGAGACGCTAGCCATTGCGGATCGAGTTGCGCTGCTACCTGCCATGTCCCCCCTCCACCGCAGCCGGTGCCAAACTGCGGTCGAGCATTGATTGATGATCTATTTGTTGACGACGCGTGGCGCGCGTGCCAGTTTCGTCGAGTCAAGGCGGCGGGGGCGCGATCCGGCCTGCCCGGAACTCATTTCAATTTTCAGGATGCTGTACTGGGAGTCTGCATCGCAGGGGGCACCGTGTCAAGATGCCTGCGGTTAGCATTTGGAAATTAGTAATGAAGCGGCGGCGAATAAGAACTGCCTACCCCGCCCGCTCCCGTACCGCAGTATTCGCCAGCTGGTTGGCTTCGACATTGTTTTCCCGCGGAACATGCGAGATAGAGAAACTGAGGGCGCGAGCCAGCTTGCGGCAAGTCCAATGCAGAGAATACAGGCGTGAGCTGCGGCAGATGTACTCCCCGCGCATCTGGCGCACCACCACTTCCGAATCAGAGTAAACGTGGAGTGTCTTGGCCTTCAGCGAAAGCGCACACTGCAGCGCTTCCAGCAGCGCCACATACTCGGCTACATTGTTATCCTGGTGGCCAATCCATTTAGCGATGCGGATAGGGCCGCTGGCGCAGCCATCGATCACAACTCCAATACCCGAGGGCCCAGGATTGCCCAGGGAACCACCATCCACGTAGGCCACGAGTTCTGACATCAATGCTTCTTTATCTGCTAGTAGCAAGATGCGCCGAGAATGTTTCTGCGTCAAGATGAATTATTCGCTTGGTCTGAGGATTTTTCGTTCTTCGGGACGTTGTGAAAGTTTTTGTGTAAAACCAGTCCGGAATCGGGATGGCACTTCGGTAAGCTTCTGTGCATCAATAGCTTGCACTTTCTGTTTTTCACAGGGCGAATCCCATGCATTGCACCAATAGTTTGCGTTGACATTTATGAATGGTCTGTTAAGGTTGCTCCCGTCGACGGTTGAAAGGGACAGCGAATTAAACCTTGCTGCCCGAAGTAGACTGAGTGATCAGCCTAGCAGGGCAACCTGAGAGGCAGCCCGAACCCGAAAAAACCGACGGCGCTGCGAGGTGCAGTTGGGGTTTGGGACTGTGAAAACAGTGATCGCATCAAGGGGCTGTGACGGTACATGCGTCCACGCTGTGGGCTCCCTCGCAGGAGGCGGCAGCTAGAGCATAACCAATGTCACGGCCCTTTCAATTTTTTCCCTCCCATTCGTTCTCTATCTAGTAGCAATATTCCTCTTAAGAAGCTGTCGACAGGGGTGCTATCCTCTCCCCGCGACTCGTAACTCGCCCATCTTGAGAGTGGAGAACTTTATGCACCGCCTTGTCACCATCGGCCTTGCACTTTGTCTTGGTTCCGTATCCGCACTGTGCCAGGAGAACAAGAGCGCCGCTCCCGGCCATTATCTGTTTGCCTGGACCGGCGACGTTGGCCACAGGGGCAATGACTTCCTGGCCGTCATCGACGCCGATCCATCCTCGCCATCCTATGGTCGTCTAGTGACTACCCTCGCTACCGATCAGCCGACCAAGCTCGTCCATCACACGGAATATTCCATGCCCGCCAGTGGCATGCTCTTCGCGAACGATCATGATGCCGGGCGCACTTTCATTTTCGATTTGCGTGACCCGCTTCAACCCAAGATCGCCGCTTCGTTCACAGACCTGGACGGCTACATGCATCCGCACTCCTACCTTCGTCTGCCGAACGGCCACGTGCTGGCCACCTTCCAACACTCGCATCACGACATGGATGAAAATTCCCTGGGCAAGAGCGGCGGCTTGGTCGAAATTGACGATACCGGCAAGGTAATCCGATCCGCCAGCAGCGCCGATCCCGCGTTTTCCAGCGCACTGCTCACGCCCTACAGCCTGGTCGTACTCCCTGATCTCGACCGCGTCGTTTCTACGAATTCCGCCATGGACGATGAGGATCTGTTCCGCGGACTTACCTACCAGGTCTGGCGGCTTTCCGATCTCAAGCTGCTAAAGACGATGTACTTCGATCAGGGGGATAATCACTACGGCGAGATCAGTCCGGAAGAACCGCGTCTGGGTCCCGATGGTGCCATCTATGTACAAACCCTTGCCTGCGGCCTCGAGCGCATCACAGGAGTCGGCACCGACCAACCTAAATCCCAGCTGGTCTACTCGTTTCCCGCCTCGTTCTGCGGTGTTCCCACCATCGTTGGCCACTATCTGCTGCAGAGCGTCTCGTACCTTCACAGCGTCATTGTGCTCGACATCTCGGACGGAGCGAAGCCGGCCGAGGTCTCCAGACTTAAATTCGACGATCGGTATTATCCGCACTGGACCGGGTGGGACCCGGAAACCCGCCGCATCGCGGTCACCAGTGGCGGAGCCGGGGAGCCTCGTCTTTATCTTCTGAAGTTTGATTCGGCAACGGGGGCCGTTTCGATGGATGACGCTTTCCACGATGCCGACGGAAAACCGGGCTTTAAATTCGCAGACCGGGATTGGCCGCACGGCTGGAAGGGCTCAGGCGTGCCGCACGGAGTCGTTTTCTCACGCTGATCTCTGACCGTTCGAACGAAACTCCTTGCATGCGCTGGAAAATCGATTCCTACTCCAGTCTCTCGTGTGGCATAATCTCGGCCCGTAAACATTCCATGTTAATTTTCGTGAGGGAATCGCATGCCGAAGAATCCATTGACTCGCCGGCAATTCATCCACATCGGAACCGGAGCTCTCGCAGCCACAACCGTAGCGGGAAATATCCTGCAGCCGCATCTGCTCTCCGCCGCTCCGCGGCCGGTCGCGCCCAGTGATACCGTGCGCTTCGCCAGCATCGGCACCGGCATCCGCGGATGCGAACTGCTGCAAGCCTCGACTCGCGTCCCCGGAGTCGAATGTGTCGCGCTCTGCGATCTTTATGACAGCCGCCATACAGCCGCGCAGGAAGCGGTGAATAATCCCAACGTTCCCGCCACTCGTGACTATCGCTCCATTCTCGACCGCAAAGACGTCGATGCCGTCATCATCGCCGCAGTGGATCACCAGCACCGGCACATTTTTGAAGACGCCTGCTCGGCCGGCAAAGACGTCTACTGCGAAAAGCCCATGTCGCATGCCGTGGAAGAAGGTTTTTCCATGGTCGAAACCGCCCACAAGACGAATCGCATCGTGCAGATCGGCAGCCAGCGTGTCAGTTCCATCCTTTACGCCAAAGCTAAAGAAATCTATGACTCGGGCAAGCTCGGCCAGGTCACTATGATCCAGGCCTATTGGGACCGCAACAGCCCCAGCGGGGCGTGGGTTTATCCCATCCCTCCCGATGCCAGCGAGAAGACGATTGACTGGAACGCGTTTCTCGGCAGTGCGCCCAAGCGGCCCTTCGATCCGGTGCGCTTTTTCCGTTGGCGCTGCTTCACCGACTACGGCGAAGGCCTGGGCGGCGATCTCTTCGTTCACCTGATTTCCGGAATCCACTTCATTTCCGGCACCAACACCATCGCCGAGCGCGCGCAATCGAGCGGCGGACTCTTCCACTTCAAGGACGGCCGTGAATTCCCCGACCTGATCGAAACCATCTACGACTACCCGAATTTCCGCGTGAGCCTGCGCTGCAACCTGAACAATGATGGCGGAGAATTTATCGGCTTCTACGGAACCAAGGGAACGCTGATCATCAAGGATTCCACCTTGAGCTACAAGCCGCAGGACACGCGTCCTGAGCCGGAGGATTATTCGATTGGCGGCTGGCCGCGCGCGTTGCGGGAGCAGTATCTGAGGCAGTGGCGCGGAGAGCATCCGCCAGCTGCGCCCTTGTCTTCGCAAGTGGATGAGGAAGCTGAATCCTACACCTTGCCCCCGGGATATAGCGACGTAGTCGACCACGAGGCCAACTTCTTCAACGCGGTGCGCAGCCGCAAGCCAGTCACGGAAAATGAAATCTTCGGCAACCACGCAGCCGTCGGCTGCCATCTGGCGAACTTCGCTTACTTCAACAAGTCCGTCGCCGTGTGGGACGCGGGTGCGAAGAAAATTGTGAAGGGCTGACGCATTAGGCTGGAATTATTGGACCGGGATTATTGGGCCGGACCAGCGAGCCAGCCCGCTTGCGCAGCTCAACCCAGAATCAGCGCGACCGCGAGCGCGGCAATTGCCAGTTTGACCAGCCAGCCCGCAGCCCAGGACGCCGCGATCGCCGGAGCCAGCTTCAACCACAATGCGTTAACGATCGTCAACGGCAACGGTCCGATGAGCCAGATCGCCGCGGCCAATTTGAGAGTTCCGCGGTAGGTGTGAAGATGCAGGCCTTCGCAGAGCACAACAAAAACTCCGCACGTAAGAAAGGGAAACAGGCTTGACCAGAGAATCGCTTTGTTTTCTCCCTGGCCGCCGTGGTATCGCCAGATCTCCGGATTCCGGTCGTAGCGTTTGTAGAGCGAGTCGCCCGCGAACAGCCAGTCGGTCATCGACGACACAAATCCACCGGCAAATACCGCCAAAGCAATTCGGCCCCAAGGCATAGTTTCCCTACGGTGTCCCGCGCTGGGTTCCGTGGCATGTCACGCAGCCACTTCGCCGGCAATGATTTCGTCGATGTAGCACCATATCCATTCTTCTCCTGGCTCGATCGACCGCATCACGGGATGGCTGGTGTGATGAAAATGTTTTGTGGCGTGTTTGTTCTTCGACGAATCGCAGCATCCGACATTCCCGCAGACCATGCACATCCGCAGGTGAACCCAGGTGTCGCCAAGTTTGACGCACTCCTCACAAACGTCAGTGTTGGTAGTCCTGAACTTTATCTGATCGAGGTGTTTACATTTCTTAGCCATTTTCATTCCCCTTGTCATCCAAAGCGAAGGTTGCGCTTCGCGATAGCGAAGTACAACCGCAGTCGAAGGACCACTTGCACGCCTGCACCACCGGTGGCCGCAAGGCGTTCCTGCAGTTGCGCTAGGATCTCTCCAGGTCCTTCCGATCCCACTTCGCCAGATTCGCCCCCGCCTCGTAAGTGCTCTGCAAAAAACTCAACAGCGCCTCTCGCGGCGATGCGCTGCGGCGCACGTCGTCATACATCAACAGAAATTCCTTCATTTGCGGATGATAAAAAGCCGCCGCCGGCTGCACTTTCTGCTCGGCAAAGCCCGCGGGCTCCGGCGCTGCATAGGCGTAGAACGCCGCACCTTTAATATCGCCGCCGCCGGGCCAGAATCCCGCGCTGATCACTTCTTGCGAATAAGCTTCGCGCGTGACCGGATCTGCGCCCACGCGCTCCGGAGCGCGCCGCCCCGAGAACCGCGTCACGCACAGATCGAAGCTTCCCCAGAAAAAATGTACCGGACTGTCCTTTCCAATGAATCGGGCGCGGAATTCCCAGAAGACGTTGTCACATAAAATCAATACTTGCCAGAAGCGATGCGCATATTCGGGATCGTAAGAAGCGTGCTGCGTGTCGCTGGTAAAGCGCACCGGGTTTGGCACCTCGCATGGCATGGGCCAGATTTTGACGTCAATGCCCAGCGACCGCAACGCCGACATGAATTCCGCATAGAAATCGGCGACGGATTGCGCCTTCAGCGCGAAAGTCTCGGATGACCCCCAACTGGTCTGGATGATCAGCTGATGATCGATGAAGTCGAATTGCACCTCGAAGTTCGCGCCGTTATAAGGAATCGCGGAGGTCGTGAGCCCGCGCGCATTGACATAGAGCGCAACCTCCCACCATTGATTGACGCGCGGACTCAGGGCTAGCCGCACCTTGCCCACAATCTGCGTCCACATGTGGAGCGTGGCGTAAGTATCCTGCCACGCTGCGAGCGGTAATTCAGGCCAGGAGTTCTGTTTCAAACTATCGGGAAGCGCGGCCATGGGGGCACCTCGCGTTCGGATCAGGAAATGGTAACACCTCCGCGCGTTGATTTCGGTTGTAGAGTGATTCGGATTCTCAGGGCCAACAATCCCTAAGCCGTTTTCTTCTTCGCGTAAAACCTACGCACCTTGGCGCGGTTGCCGCATTGTTTCATGCTGCACCAGCGGCGGTGGTGATTCTTGCTGGTGTCGAGGAAGAACCACTGGCACGTGGGTGAAGCGCAGGTGCGCACCAGCGCCAGGTCGCTTGAGGTAAGCAGGTCCGCGGCCGCGCGCGCAATGGGCCACAGCATTGCGCCGAACGAAGACGTCATCGGCTCGAAGCGCCAATGCAAACGTCCGTCGCCCTCCGGTATTTTGCCGTCAGCAATCTCGGGTTGCACAAGCTTAGGCTGCACGAGTCGCGAATGCAGCGCGGCGTCGTGCAGATTCGCATTGAGCCTGTCCATCGCGAGCTGTGGTGCGGTTTGCTTCCTCAGCACAGCAGAAAAAATATCGTACAGCGCCTCGCGCAGATCGCGGGCTCGTCGCATCGCCTCCTGCGCCTCATCGGGCATGAGGTGGACCCGCTCATAAAAGAAATCCAGCTCCTGGGGTGTCAGGATTCCTGTGTCTTCACCGAAGCGCGCCAGTTCGTAGTAGCTCTTTAGCAATTCTTTGGGTTTATCGCTGGGACGATTGTCGAGCGTATTGATGAAGTCGAGGCACACGTTTCCCATCAGTTCGAAAAGGGACGGTTGGCGTCTGCCAGGTTTGATTTCCATGATGAATAAGGGCAAATTTTCCGTTCGAATCATATAACCATTAAAAACATATTGACAAGTTATAGCGCATCGCCTAGTCTGTTGTATAACCTGTTAAGCCATTATAGCAGGTTAGTAAACGAGAACGGTCATTTCCCATGATTCCCGATCATTCCGCACAGATTAGAGCCATGCTTCGCAGCGGCAAGATGATACATATTGGAGGTAGACCCGTGATTGTCTCAACGCCACGCCCGACCGCGAATTCGCACGACCGCAACCACGCCATCAAGCTGGCACTTGCCTTTGTCGCGATCTATGTCATATGGGGTTCGACTTACCTTGCGATCCGATACGCGGTTGAGACGATTCCGCCGCTGGTGGCCGCGGGAATTCGGCATTCCGTTGCAGGCGGGATCATGCTGAGCTGGGCCTATTGGCGCGGATTTCGCCCCACACGGCAACAATGGGTTGCAGGGTTTGCATTGGGCGCGCTGTTCTTCTTAATAGGCCATGGTTCACTGCACTGGGCAGAGCAGTATGTGGGTTCGGGCCTCGCAGCGCTACTGATCGCGACGGAACCAATGTTTATTCTGGTGCTGGGTTGGATGATGGGGCAGCAGAGGATCAGCCTGCTTAGCGCGCTGGGCCTGGGTCTTGGCGTGGCGGGTGTAGGGCTGCTGACGGGAGCGGAACTCACGGTGAAAGGGTCGAGCCTGGTGGGGCTGCTAGCGGTATTGCTCGGTTCTTTGTCGTGGTCGTTGGGGGTGGTGGTTTCGCCACGCCTTAAGCTGCCTTCTGATGCGCTAGGGCGGACAGCACTGCCGACGATTTGCGGCGCATTGTTGCTGGTGATCGCGGCGGGAGTTACGGGCGAGTTCCGCGAGACGCATTGGTCGAGCATCACGGCGCGATCGATTTTTGGACTGGGCTATCTGATCACGTTCGGATCGGTCATCGCGTTTACGGCTTACACATGGCTGCTGCAGCAGGTTCCGCCGGCACTGGTGGCCACACATACTTACGCGAATCCGGTAGTGGCAGTTTTACTGGGATGGTTGCTGGCACACGAGCCACTGACTTTGCGCGTGGTGCTGGCGTCGGTGGCCATTCTGGGCGCGATCGTGCTGATCCGGCGGGGCGAACGGGCTGTGGCGGTCAAACCTCCGGTCGCAGTTCCAGAGGTCGCCGAGATCAGGAGCTCGGAGGAGTGCGCTTAGGCTCGCCTTAAGTCAATCGGAGAGCGAACTGCCCAGTCTAGCCTTTTCTGCGTCTTCGGGGATTCTGCCGATGGTTCTCAATTTCGCGGAGACTCCTGCGAGTGGCCCAGGCGATTGCGCCAAACAGTGGGCCGCAGAAGAGCAGCATTCCCAACAGAAACGACCACATAGCGCCGGCTTGGTAACTCGCGACCAGGATGGCGGCAGCGAGGCCGAAAACAAAAATCGCAAGGACGGCCAAGCCGAGCTTGGTTGCAGTGTTGGAGGGTCCCGTCCCGAGGTTGCGCCAGAATCGAGTCCCGTTCTCTACCGTATTTGGGAATACGAGGTTGCGCTGGCACGCTTCAACGTCCCGCAGCCATTCGTCGCGCTCGTGCTGAGTCGCCATGCCGATATCCAAACGTACGCTTCGAATCCTACTACTGTTTTGACCTAATCCTAGAAATTTCTAGGGAATAAACCGGGGACGGACGGGGCTGACGCAGATTCTAATGGGGTCCACTCCACCCGTCTGTCCCTGGCCTTCCGTGCTAGTTTCCACAGCCTAATTGTGACATCTGACCTCGCGCTCCACAGCCAAATGATTCCATCATTGCCTCAGCACAAGGAGCAGAGCGCACCCGGCCCAAGCGCTTGGCGGGCGAAATCGCGGGACGTAAGTCTATGATTGGAAAGAACTAAGGATATAACCTCTTTAGAAACAGGGATTTGCCACGAAAAAACCGCAAAGTCCCTGATTCTAAAGATTTTACAAAATGGGGGGGAGGGGGCCTACCCGCTGATTTAAAGTAAACTCGCAGCAGCCGCAACCGATACCGCAATCCCCTCTCAACCCCCGACTCGGAGAAAAAATGGCAACAGCCATAGTCCCGCTATGCCAGCACTGGATCGACAACGCCAATGCGACCCGCTGCGGATGCCCCGCTATGCGAGGGACGCGATACTGCTATTCACATCGCCGTGAGCAAGCGCGGGGCGCGAGGAAAAACGCAGAGCGTTCGCGGCAAAGATGGTTCGAGTCCGCGCCGCTCGCAGATGCGGCGTCCAGGCAGCGCGCACTGGCCCAAGTCATGACACGATTGCTGTCAGGCGAAATCGATCCCAGGCGGGCAGGGCAGATCCTCTTTAAACTGCAGATGGCGAGCGTGAATTTGAAGAGCGGAGGGGCTTCCTAGCGCTGGTCGCGGCGGCGGAGGTAGTCGATGAACATTTGTTCTACGGGCTTGTCGTAGGCCATCAGGACGTGGCGGACGGTGTGGCCGCTGACTACGTGGCAGACTTCTTCGGCCAGGTTTTTCGCGTGATCGCCGGCGCGTTCGAGGGACTGGGTCATGAAGATGATCTGAAGACTGGCCTGGCGGGCGATGTTTTCGGGATTCTCGATGTGGCGGAGGAAGATCAGGTTGCGCAGGCGGTCGATCTCGGCGTCGGCACGGAGCACATCGACAGCTTTGCCGACGTCGCGGCTCGAGAAAGCGTCGCCTACGTCGGTCAGCATTTTTTCGAGGATGGTGGCCATGTGGGTGAGGTCGCGAGTGTCCTCGGAATCGATGCGACCGGAAGCCCCTTGAGCGCTGTTGGCGAAGCTGAGGAGCAGGTCGCCGATGCGCTCGAGGCTGATCATGAACTTCATGCAGGCAAGAAGTTCGCGAGCCTCGGTGGGTGCAACTTCGGTGATGACCGAAGTGACGGCGCTGTCGATTTCCATGTCGAGCGTGTCGAGTTCGCGCTCGCGCTGGCGCAGAGAGTTGAGCAGCGAGCTGGAGCCGGTGGCGATGCCTTCGGCGGCCGCGCCAGCCGCTTCCTTTGCCAGACGACAGGCTTCGATCGTGCGCCGGACAATGTGGTGGTGGGCCGGTTCGGGAGTGGCGCTTTCGACACGGGCAGTACTCATGAGGTTATCCCTCTGGCGCGGGGCGTAACGGCGCAGATCGGTTGACTCGCTGAGCCTATTGTGCCGCTGATAAGAATAGATGGTCAACGGCTAAGGATAGAGTTTCTTTTGCGGGGATGGGTTACGGGAAAGTTAATTTTTGGTGGTTTTTCTGCTGTAGTTAGTGGCCCCGCTGTTGCTTCTTAGCTGCTTTGCGTTGCGCCTTCTGATATTTCTTCATTTGCTTCTGTTGCCTCTTCGCTGCCCTCTTTGCTGCTTTCTGGTACTGCTTGGCCGCTCTTTTCGCCTCGCGGCTATTTTCTCCGATGCTTCGGTTCTCACGCTGTGCGGTTGCTGGCAGCGACCAGGCGACGGTGGTGGCGGCTAGCAGCAGGATGGCGGCTGTTCGTTTCATCACACTTCCTGAACGTTCGTGACGGAAAATCCTGCAGCGATTCTATCACCGTGGGTGGAAGGGCCGGCCAGACCCTTCGACTTCGCTCAGGGCAGACTGGCGTACTGTCCTGGTTCAGGCAGTGGGGAGGGTGAACAGGAACGTGGAACCGTGGGCAAGTTCGCTCTCGGCGCGGATGGTGCCGCCGTGGGCGAGCATGATGTGTTTGGCGATGGCCAGGCCGAGACCGGTGCCTCCGGATTCGCGGGAACGGGCTTTGTCGACGCGATAGAAGCGTTCAAACAGGCGGGGGAGATGCTCGGAGGCGATGCCGGCGCCGAAGTCCGTGACAAAGAATTCTACGGCGTGGGGAACGGCGCGCGCGCCGAGGACGATCCGCCCCCCGGATGGGCCGTATTTGAGGGCATTGTCGATCAGGTTGGAAAAGACCTGGTGGATGGCTTCGCGGTCGGCGAGGACGGAACGCAGATGCTGAACCGGTGAATCTTCGTTCTGCCGAGAACCCTGAGCTTGCCCGTCTTGAATCTGCAGATCAATCCCATGATTGCGAGCGATTTCGCGGAAGCTCTCTTCGGCGTCGTGGAGAAGCTCGGCGGGTGGAACGGGCTCCATGTCGAAGCGGGTTTCGCCGGATTCAACGCGCGCCAAAGCAAGGAGATCCTCAGTAAGGCGTGACATGCGAGCGGAATTCTTGCGGATGATCTCGAGAAACTCACGGGTGGGAGAGCCGTTGTCGGGAGTGCTGTCGAGCAAAGTTTCCGCATAGCCCTGAATCGAGGTGAGAGGGGTGCGCAGTTCGTGGGAAACGTTGGCGATGAAATCGCGGCGGGTTTTCTCGACGCGCTCGGTTTCGGTAAGGTCGCGGAGCACGGCGACGGCACCTCCTGCGGGAAGAGGGGCAGCGGTGACATCGAAGGCGCGCCCAGGGACGATGGAAGTGGCGCGGGCGGTCTTAACTTCGTGGGTGGTTGTGGCTTCCTTGACGGCGGAGAGGAAGTCAGGGTCGCGTATGGTTTCCTCGACCGGTTGCTGCAGGCGGGCGCCTTGCGGAACGAGACGGTCCATGGGTTGATTGGCCCACTGCACGTGGCCATCGGCGCTGACAGCTATGACGGCGTCCTGCATGCTGTTGAGCAGGGTTTCTAGCTGGCGCTGGCTGGAGCGGACGGCGGCAAAGCTTTCTTCGACGCGGCGAGCGGTAATATCGATGGCGGCGGCGACGCGGCCGACTTCGTCCTGCGAAGTTTCGAGGATGCGGGCTTGAAGATCACCTTCGGCGATGCGAGCGGCGACGTCGACGATCCGTTCAAGGCGACGCGCGCTCCAATGGGCAGCGACCGCCGCCACCATCAGGGCTAAAAGAAACACAAGTGCGGAAGCCAGTTCCAGCCTGCGGCGAACCAACGCCGAAACGGTTTCGACATCGGAGAGTGGATATGCCAGACGGACGGCGCCTCCAGAGATGGGGACAGCGATATAAAGAAATGGGATTCCGATGGTGGCGCTGCGGCGCTCATCGCTGCCGATTCTGCCCGATAGGGCTGCGACGAACTCCGGACGCGTGGCGCGGTTCTCCATGCTGGCGGGATCCGACTCTGAATCAGCCAAAACTTTGCCGGCGGGATCGATGATAGTGACGCGCGCGCCGGCGGCTTGCCCTTCCTGGGCCGCGATGTCGGCTAGCGAGTGGCCGCTACGGTCGGCTTCGACGCGGTGAGCGAGGAGTTGAGTTTTCTGGATGAGGCTGCGTTCAATTTCGGAGCGCAACGATGTTTCCCACGCTCTGCCGACCATGATGTCAAAGGTTACGGCGGCGGCGAGGATGACGACCAGAAAAGCTGCCAGCAGTTTGAAGAAAATCCGGTTTCTCACTTCTCGCTCACTTTGAAGCGTCTCCCTTTGGGGCCTCGAAGCGGTAGCCGGCGCCGCGCACGGTCTTGAGGTAGCGCGGGTTCTCCGGGTCCGGTTCGATTTTCTCGCGGATTCGGCGGACATAGACATCGACCGAGCGCGGGGTGACGTAGGAAGTGTCACGCCAGACGGAATCAAGAAGATGATCACGAGAGAAGACGCGGCCGAGGTGGCGGGCGAAATAATCGAGCAGGCGAAACTCGGTGGCAGTGGTGGGAACGGTCTGTCCACGAACGGTGAGGGTCATGGCGGCGGGGTCGATGGCAATGTCGCCGACCTTGAGCGGGCTGGGCGGTAGTGGCCGCTCAAACCGGCGGAGTACAGCTTTGACGCGGGCCACGAGCTCACGCGGGCTGAAGGGCTTGGCGATGTAGTCGTCGGCTCCGATCTCGAGACCGAGGACGCGGTCGGCTTCGCTGCTTTTGGCGGTGAGAAAAATCACCGGCACGACCGCGAGGCCCGCCGTTTGGCGGACGGTGCGACAGAGCTCCAGGCCATCTTTGCCGGGAACCATGATGTCGAGGATGAAAAGAGCGGGACGCTGGCGTTCGGCATCGGCGATGACGCTGGACCCGTTGGGATAGACGCGCACGGCGAAACCGTCGTTCTCCAGATGATGGCGAACAAGGCGGGAAATATCGGGATCGTCTTCGACGACGAAGATGCTGGGTTTCACGGGTTCATTGTAGCGAAGGTGGTACCCAGTACCTAGTGCCGAGTGCCCGAGTACGGGGCGTGAAGCGTGATTTTTATCGGATTGTAACAATCAGGTTGGCGGCGGGGTCGAGGTGGAAGCGTGTGTTGGGCGGAATGACCGTGGTGGCGCTGTATTCGGTGATGATGGCGGGGCCGGAATGGGGCTTGCCGGGTTTCAGCGTCTCACGGGAGTGGATCGGCGTCGCGAGTTTCTTGCTGCCGAATTGCACTGGGGCTTTGGGCGTGAATGGCGAGCCGAGCTTCGCTTGGCTTGGACGGGCGAATGCGCCCGTCCCCACATGGTTCGACTTTGCTTCACGGCTCGAGGACTTCAGTACGGCGCGGAGGCGGAGGGTTACTAGCTCTACTTCCCGCGTGGGGTGGGCGTAGCCGTAGCGGCGGTGGTGTTCTTCCTCGAATTTCTTCAGCAGATCGTTAGTGAACGGCAGGTTCAGTTCATATCCCTGGCCGCGGTAGCGGAGGTCGATAGTCCGCTGATAGTGCACTCTTCCTTGCCAGGCTTCGTTGTGAAAATCTTTTGCTGCTTGTTTCTGCAGGGTTGAGAATTCCCCATTCAGTTGCGCGGCTGGGAGTTTGCCGGCGACGCGCCAGAGGACCGTGCGGGAATAATCCTTGACGACGTCGCTGACCAGGATGCCGAGAGCGGAAAGCGCGCCAGGCAGGGCGGGCACGATCACGTGCGGGATGCTCAGAGCCTCGGCTAGGGCGCAGGCGTGGAGGGCCCCGGCACCGCCGAAGGCGACGAGGGCATAGTCGCGGGGATCGCGGCCTCGTTCGATGGAGACTACGCGGATGGCCTTCTCCATGGTGGAGTTGACCACGCGGATTACGCCGGCGGCGAACTTCTCGATGGTCAGCGGAGTTCGCCGCTGCTTCAGCCATTCTTTTTTCAGCCACTCGGCAGTCACGCGGCGGGTGCGCTCAAGATCGAGAGTAAAATCTCCGCCGAGGAAGCGCGCGGGTTGCAAGCGGCCTAGTAAGAGGTTGGCATCGGTGACGGTGGGCTGAGTGCCTCGGCCGTAGCAGATGGGGCCGGGATCGGCGCCGGCAGATTCGGGGCCCACACGAAGAACGCCTGCGGCGTCGAAGCGGGCCAGCGAGCCTCCGCCGGCGCCAACCGTGTGAATGTCGAGCATAGGGACGCCGATGGGGAGTCCGGCGACTTCGGCGTGGCTAGCGGTGGTAATGGCGCCTTCGACCAGGGAGACGTCGGTAGAAGTGCCTCCCATGTCGAAAGCGATGATGCGCTGGAAGCCGCTGGCGCGAGCGCTCGCGGCGGCACCCACTACGCCTCCGGCGGGGCCGGAGAGGACGGTGCGGACGGGTTCGGTGGCGGCGGAGGCGAGTGCGGTGATGCCGCCGGAGGATTGCATTACAAAGATTCGGGACCCGGGGGCTAAAGCCCCAACATTTTCGTGAGCGTTTTTCGCGGCGCTGAAGCGCCGCTCTACACGGTATTTCACAGGCCGTTCCAGGCGGAATTGTTCTGCTCGGCGCTCAAGATTTTCCAGGTAACGCTGCATTACTGGCTGGAGGTAGGCGTTGATTACTACCGTTGAGGTGCGCTCGTATTCGCGGAATTCGGGGAGGATCTGATGGGAGATGGAGAGTGGAACGCCTAGCGGCTCGAGCGCTGCCGCGACTGCTTCCTCGTTTCTTGGATTTGCGAACGAGAAAAGGAGCGAGATGGCGATCGACCTGGGCTGCTTCGCTTTTACCTGGGAGACTAGGGACTCCAGGTCCGCGGCCGAAGGCTCGGTCAGGATTTTGCCGTCGCTGGCGGTGCGTTCTTCGATGCCGAAGCGGAGATCGGTGGAGACGAGCGGTTCGATGCGGTCGAAGAAGAAGTCGTAGAGCTTGGGGCGGGCCTGGCGTCCGATTTCGATGGCGTCTTCGAAGCCGGCGGTTGTGACCAGAGCGGTGCAGGCACCTTTGCGTTCCAGCAGAGTGTTGGTGCCGACGGTGGTGCCGTGCAAGATTACCAACTCACCCTGATGATTGATTTTGCGGAGCGCTTCGACGATGGCCTGGGAGGGATCGGCGGGAGTGGAAAAAACTTTTAGCATGCGCAGGCGGCCGCGGTCGATCCAGACACAATCGGTGAAGGTTCCGCCGGTGTCGATGGCTACGCGGAGGGTTTGGGAGCGGCGGGGCATGGTTGTGATTCGGAGGATTAGGGTAACATTTGCGGCTATGAGATACGCATTTCTGGTCGAGACTTACGCCACCGAGCGGGTAAAAGTGGTGAGCGTGTGGAGCGAGTTTCGGGACGAGGATCTTGCGGTGCGGCCGCGGGAGGGTGATCCTCGAGGGCGCAGCGTGCATGAGCAGATGGTGCATCAGTGCGTGAGCGAAGATCTGTGGTTCCGCAATATGCTGGGGATTGATGTGAGCGCGCCTCCGCTGCCGAAGCGGGAGACGCGGCTGGAGTTTATGAAACGGTACGCCGAGGACAGCGGCAAACGGCTGCCGGCGCTGCAGGGAAAAGATGAAGCGTGGTGGGAAGAGAATGTGAAGTTTTTCGATGTGTCGCGATCCCGGGCATGGGTGATGACGCGACGGATGACACATACGTCTCATCATCGGGGACAGTTGATGGCGATGCTTCGCATGCTGGGGCGGGAGGTGCATAGCAATTATGGGCCGACTGCGGATACGGGCGGGTTGATGCAGAATCATGCGCCCACTATTTATGCGTATCGGAGTTTGGAGGCGCTGCTGGCTGGGGAGAGTGCTGGTGGCAGGAAAGTCGAGTTGCCTGGAGCGGGGGGTAAGGCGGTCACTGAAAGGCCGGGGTAGGTGTAGTGCTCCAGGGCTCGCTTTGCTCGCTGGACGGCCGAAGGCGGCCGTCCCCACATGGCTCGTGATTGCCGCGGCTATCCCTTTGTGGTGAAGGCCAGGGTCAGCAGCGTCTTTTGTTCTACCTCGTGCGCTTTGGCGCTGCCGGTTGCGGGGCTGGCGCTGGAGCTGCGCTTTACGGAGAGTACGTGGCGGTCGCCGGCTATACGCTGGAGGCGGGGGAGCATGTTGAATAACGCTCCCATGTTGGCGGGCTCTTCTTGGACCCAGACTATTTCTCCGGACTGGCCGTGCCGGGCGAATTCGGCGGAGAGTTCTTTGTCTGGGAAGGGATAGAGCTGTTCCAGAAACACGATGGCGGTGGAGTTATCTTTTCTCTTCTTGCGCTCGGCCTGGAGTTCGTGGCCGATTTTGCCGGTGCAGACGAGGATTCGGTCGGCTTCACCTACTTCAATGTCGGGAATCACGTTTAGAAAATTCTTGCGCGTGAAGTCTTCGATCGGTGATGAAGCGTCGGGATGGCGCAGCATGCTTTTCGGGGTGAAGACTACCAGCGGTTTGCGCCAATGGCGCAGGGCCTGGCGGCGGAGAAGATGAAAATATTGCGCGGCGTTGGACGGCTGCGTGATCTGGATGTTGTGTTTCGCGGCTAACTGGAGGAAACGTTCGATGCGGGCGCTGGAGTGTTCCGGTCCTTGGCCCTCATAGCCGTGGGGAAGAAGCAGGACTAGACCAGAGAGCAGGTTCCACTTGGCTTCGCCGGCGGAGATGAACTGGTCGATGATGGCCTGGGCTACGTTCACGAAATCACCGAACTGGGCTTCCCAGAGGACGAGCGCTTCGGGATAGTCGCGGCTGTAGCCGTATTCGAAGCCGAGGACACCCGGTTCCGAGAGGGTTGAGTTGTGGATTCCACAGCGAGCCTGGCCGGGCGCAATGTTTTCGAGCGGGACGTATTCGTTTTCGTTTTCAATATCGATTAGAACCGAGTGGCGCTGGTTGAAGGTGCCGCGGCGGGAGTCCTGGCCGCTTAGACGAACCGGGATGCCGGCTTTTGCCAGGCTGGCGAAGGCTAGAGCTTCGGCCATGCCGTAGTCTACGGGGCGTTTGCCTGCGCCCATCTCGGCGCGTTGCTCGAGGAGCTTCTTCACTTTGGGATGGATGTTAAAGCCCGCGGGATACGTCGTCAGATGACTGGTCAGCTCGGATAGTTCTTCGATTGATAGTCCGGTTTCAACTTCGAATTCTGGCTTGTGCAGGCCGCCGTAGTATTGGTCCCAATACTTTGGGAGGTCACGCATCAATGGCTTCTTGGTTAGCTTGCCAGCATCTTTCTGAGCGGATTCGAATTCGGCTTTGATGGAGGCGACTTGCGCGGGCGCGTCGGTTGCTCCGATGTCGTCGGCGTAGATTTCCCACAACGGCGGATGCTCTTTGATCTCTTTATAGAGCAGCGGCTGGGTGATGGTGGGATCGTCGACTTCACTGTGACCGTGGCGGCGGTAGCCGATCAGGTCGATCACTACGTCGGTGCCGAAGCGATAGCGGTATTCGGTGGCGAGGCGGGCTACGCGGACGACGGCGTCCACATCTTCGCCGTTGACGTGGAAGATGGGGATCGACTGGCGGCGCGCGATGCAGGCGGCGAATCGGGTAGAGTGTTCCTCGAGATAGCTCGTCGTAAATCCCAGGAGATTGTTGACGATTACGTGAATGGTGCCGCCTACGGTATAGCCGGGGAGATCGGCGTAGTTCATGGTTTCAGCGAGGATGCCTTGTCCGGCGAAAGCGGCGTCGCCGTGGACTAGGAGCGGGAGATATTTTTCGCGTCCGCCTTCGCCGGTGCGGTCTTGTTTGGCGCGGGTACGGCCGACCGTTACGGGATCGACGGCTTCGAGGTGACTGGGGTTCGAAACCAGATGGATGTGAACTTTGTTGCCGCTGCGCGTGACGTATTCGCCGGTCGCGCCCATGTGATATTTCACATCGCCGGACCCTAGAACACTGCGTGGGTTGACGTCTTCGAAGCCGGCAAAGATTTCGTCTGGAGGTCGCTTGGCTACGTGGGCGATTACGTTGAGGCGGCCGCGATGGCTCATCCCCATCACCAGCTCGGTCGCGCCCAGGCGCGAACCGGTGTCGAGAAGTTCATCGACCAGCGGGATCAGCGCAGTGACGCCTTCGAGTGAGAAGCGCTTGCTGCCTAGATAGCGCTGCTGCATGACTTGCTCGAAGATATCGGCTCGGATGAGCAGGTCGAGGATGTGCTGCTGGTGTTTTTCTGTAACTTCGAAACCCTGAGACGGCGATTCCATCTGCTCATAGATCCAGCGCCGGCGTTCGGGATTGTAGATGTGGTTGACTTCGACGCCGATGGTTGAGGAGTAGATGGCGCGGGCTTCACGGGCGTACTCGCCCTCGAGTTGCAGTTCGGGAGCTACGCGTGGGCGGAGGAAGCCGAGCGGGTCGAGGTCGCCATCGAGGTATCCCCATTGGCGGAAGGCGTTGAAGACGCGTTCGCGCTCGGAGTTGGCGCCGTTGTTGGGCGAGGTTTCGACGAGTGCGCTGGGGACTTTGGATTTCGGGGTAGCCATAAGAATCAGGTACTAGCATAACGGATGCTTGGGGGTGTCAAGGGATTCTAGGTCTGCGAGCAAACAAATCCGGCCAGGAATGCTTCCCTGGCCGGTAGAAGGCTAACCATCTCCCGCGGATAGATCTTCTATCGATCAATCAATAGGGGAAATGGAACGCGTCAAACAAGTCACTGATTGCCGGTCCGTTGACGGGAACGTAGGGGTTGTCCCGTCTCGTGATCGGGTTGGGGAAGTTGTCCCGGCTCCGGAAAGAAATGGTGCCGATGTTCCAGTTCCTCTCAATGAATTTGACGATGGAAACATGATCCGAATACGAGTGGGAGATATGACCACCCCTGGAATAAGCTGAGACCACGATTAGCGGAATGCGCGTGCCGTCGCCGAAGAAGTCGAGCGGCTGAACGTAACCGGAATCGTAGTAACCGCCGCCTTCGTCCTCAGTGATAAAGATCGCGGTATTGTCCCAATAGGGAGAGTTCTCAACCATATTCACGATCTTCTCCGTGAAGCCCTCGAAAAGATTGAGCTTCGACGATGCAGGATGTCCATCGACGTAGCCGCTGGGCTTGACGACGGAAACGGCGGGCAAGGTTCCCTCAGAAATGTCGGAGTACAGGTCGACCGTATCCTTCATGTGCGCTGCGACCTGATCTGGATGCGACATTATGGAGGTGTCGTACTGGAACGGATTGCAGATGTTGCAATATTCGTCCGCGTTTGGCCCGTTGGTTCCGTAATTGAGCTGGTATGGGTCGTTGACGTAGTTGTTCCATTGATCGCCATAGTACTTCCAAGAAATACCGTTGGCGTTGAGGTCGTCGCCGATGCTGGGCGTCGAGGAAGGAGGGACGGTAAACGGCGTGTTGGATGGATTCTGGTCGATATAAGCGTTCTTGCCGTTGCCGAACCAGCCTGGGTTGTAATTGTTCAAGAGATAGTAGTGTCCGGGTTCGCAACGTGGGTCGATGCCGAGGGACTTGAGGTAGCTCACGATCGGGCCGACGCCATGCTGCGTGGGGTCTGAGCAATCACTGTACGATCCGCCGCCATTAACCGGCGAAACGGTGTAGGGCGGTGGATAGCCAGCGTTGTAGTTGTTGCCGTAGCCGTCTTCGCTGTACCAGTTGTTGGTGCCGGAGGCGGGATCGGGGTTTTCGACTTGATTGACGGTGCCTTCGTCTGGATTGGGGCCGCCATTATATTTGTCCGTGAATACGAGCTTGTTGTTTGGTGGTTCGGCGGGATTCCCAAGTGCATCACTGAACCAGATCGCGTCAGCGTGGCCGAACATAATGTGATTGGCGCCGGTACCACCATTGACGGATTGATGGAAGTTATCGCTCATGGTGTAGGTGTCCGCGAGGCTCTTGAAGTAGGGAGCATCGCCTCGCTGCACGTTGTAAAAGCCGAGGGAGGTGGATCCTTCACCCGTAGTTTGTGCATCGGGAACCTTGGACAAGTAATTAGTGGTGAAACAGGGAAGCGAGCCATCGTTGGAAGAGCAGAGTGGCGGCTGGGTCGCGCCATTCGTGCCCGCCCCGACCGTCACCTCAACCCAGGAGAACAACTTGGCATTGCAACCGGAAGGATTGTCTTTGGTTGCCCGATCGAGGCCGCAATTCAACTGCTGCCACATCTGATAGAAGCGATGGACAGGGCTCGCCGCGTAGTCGTTGTATTGGAAGGTGCTGCCGTTGGTCAGCTGGAACGGTCCGGCGGGCAACTTCTCGACATTGGTGATGCGGGTGTCGGGGGTATATTTCGTAAGTCCGGTGCCGCCGCTGACAAGGGCTTCATAGTACTGCGGGGTTGGCAGTCCGGATTCGGAAAGTTCCGCGCACTTAACCGCTGAAATCGCCGGTGTAGTTCCGCAGGGGTTGGTGCCCGAGAAATAGCCACCCGATCCGCTGGGACCGCCGACCAGGGGCGCGGGCAGCTGGTTGTTGGGAAATGGTTGCTTCGGAGGGTCGAGCAGGAAGGTTTCGGTATCGGTGGCCGCCAGTTGTTGAGCCTTAGAGAAGTTTGGACCGGGAATTGCGTTCTTGTTGGCGTCCAACTTGATGATGCCTTCCGAAAGCAGGTTGTTAACACTCTCGCCATTTTTCGGTACGTAGGTGGCGAAGACGTGATCGAAGCTACGGTTTTCTCCGATGATCACGATGACGTGCTTGATGGGCGTAACCGTGCCATAATCGCGTGCTTTTTGTGGTTTGGGAGCTGCGTTGGCGAAGGGTGCGCCGATCGTAAGCGGGACCATGGCAAGACCCGCCATGCCGATGCGCAAATAATGTATCCCTTGTGACGTGATTGATTTGAAAGTCATTTTTCCTCTTCTCCTCTTTCGTTGGGTTTTGAGCTGCTGGTTAAGGTGGACATAAACTAAGATCCAGCCGTTTTTGGAGTTGTGTTTTGAGTGCAGACCGGTTCGCCCTCGAAACCTGCCTCACCCGCTTATGGCTCTACGCGAATCAGCCCCATCATTCCTCCGTCTTCATGCTCTAAAAGGTGGCAGTGGTACAAGAAATTGCCGACCGTGTTCGGATCGCGAAAGTCCATCCGCAATCGGACGCTGGGATAGGCAAGCGTCTTGCCGTTGTAGTAAGGGACGTTGACGGTATCGCGAAGAAATGGCTCGTTCACCGGCGTGCCGCGGTAATCGAGCAGCATGAAATGCAGCTGGTGAATGTGGAACGCGTGCAGCTCGCTCGACCGGTTTTCGATGATCCAATCCTCAACCGTTCCTTGCTTCGCAATGATGTTCGGGATTTCTGATTTGGGATCGAACTGCGCCGGCGTCTGGCCATCTACGGTGATGTAAAACTCAGTCGCGCTGTTGGGATCGTTTGGATCGAGCAGCTTCTCGGAAAAGTAAAGTCTTCGAACGCGCACGGGAGCCACGCTTCCCAGCCAAGGCAATGGCGAAGCTGGAAGCGGTTGGGGCGAGGTGGCGAGTGCGCCGCGCGGCTCCGGTGCATCTTTGGAGGCTGTAATTATGGCGATCGCGCGGTTCGGATCGTTCTCCCCGCTCGGTCCGGTGTCCACAGTTCTGGTGACGAGAAGTCCCGAGGTGTGTTCAGGAGGCGCTTTCACGATGAATTCCACGCGCGCGCCGGGCGGTACTGCGAGATGGGTTTGCCAGTCCACAAAATCCGCAGGCAGGCCATTTCCGTTGAGGGGAACTCCGTCGATAGCCACGAGGCCGAGTGGCTGGGGCGATTGGCCGAATAGAACTTCCAGGTTGAGGTAAGTGATTGCCGACGCATTGACCACGCGCCATAGTTGCTGCTCTTCCGGCTTCATCTCGATTACGGCGGGCCGATAGTCTGGATAGGGCACTGGGACAAAATTGATCGAGAGATCCTTCGCGGGCTTGCCGAATCCCGTGCCGGTATTGGCGGCGTCTCCATCGCGATCGAGGAGCATCTTGGACACGACGGGTTCCCACTTCGAGGGCGGAGCGTTCGGGTTTAACAGGTCTTGATCGCGGATGATGAAGACTCTTTCCGCCAATCCTGCGAGCGCCTTGTCGGCCCGCTCGATTCCCTCGACGATGATGGCGCCGGACGCCCCGCCGAGAACCTGCTCTTTGGTAAACCCATGGATGTGCGGATGGTACCAATAGAGTCCGGGAGGCTCGTTTTCGGGGATGCGAAATCGATACTCAAATGGAGGATCACCGGGCTGAATCGACGTGTGCAAGACTTCGTCCTGGTGGCAAACTGGAGGGATCGTCAGGCCATGAAAATGGAGATTGGTCGACTCCCGCGTCATCAAGTCGCCGGCACAGGAGTCTGCGCTTTTCTCGGTATCCATATGCATGTGTTGGTGGGTGGGGGCCACGGCATCAGGGCTGAAAGCCGTCAAATCATTCTTGAGGGTCAGGATGACAAGATCGCCGGGGTTTACGCGAAGAGTCGGCGACTCTGTCCGGTTGTTATCGAGATAACAGTAACGAGTCGATCCGTCGCTCTGCCTGGTGTTGTGAACCGTAAGTTCAACTTTCAGCACACCATTGTGGCTGTGCAGATCCGCCGGTTCAGCCACAACGCTACCCGGCAAGGGGCGCGGGCAAGCGTCCGACGAGCTGCGCGCATGGAGGGCCAAAAGCGACTGACTCAGACACAGACAAGAGAGCGGGATTATGAGCAGATTCTTGAACATCGAGTTCAAAGACTCGTCGCCAGACTGGGCGCGGGATGGGACATCTATTCATCCCAAGGTAATCGGGACGCGGTTACGGGAAGGTGAAACGAACGTGAATTCCCGATGAAAAAAAATCCACAGGCATTAGCCTGCGCGTAGTAAATGCGGCGGAGTGGCGGAGGAACTTACTTCGTAGGGTGACAGACGAATGTAAAGCCCATGTTAAAAAATTTCCACAGAGCAAGGAATTCTCTACGGTTTTCGCCTTAACACGACAAGGCTGCGAAGGCTGTGGAATAATGCTGCGGTCGTCATCCTGCCTTTATTAGGAGAATCTGTTGGTTGAGGATTCCAATCGGGCCCGCGATCACCTCGCCAACGAGCGCACATTTCTGGCCTGGGTGCGAACCAGCGTTGCGATTGTAGTGTTTGGATTCGCGATCGGGCGGTTTGCGATCGCCATGCGACAGTTAACCGAATTTCAGGGACATGGGTCCAAGGCCACGGGGTTTTCGGTGTGGATGGGGATGAGCGCGATTCTGGCGGGAGTGGCGCTGATGGTTGCGGGATTAGCGCGATATCGAAAAACGCGGGCGCAACTCGATAAGGGGAAGTTTGAACCGGCGGGATTCGTGGTGGATCTGGTGGCGATTGTGACGGTTCTGTTCGGAATGGCGCTGGCGGGGTATTTGATTTACGTGCAGAAGAGCTTGGGGTGAAGGGACGGCGTAGTTGAGAGTGCTTTAGTTGGCTGGTCTCTGCTAAGAAGCCGCCTCGCTTCGCTCGGCGCGACAGCCGAGGCGGCCGTCCCACACGAGCTCCTCCGTCCGAATAGTTCCTCAATATCGAAGACCTATGGCGAATGATCAGGAAAAGGAAGCGGCGGCACGGGCGAGCTTGCAGTTCGTGAAGAATGGTCAAGTGGTTGGGCTGGGGACGGGATCGACGGCGGCGTACTTCATTCAACTGCTCGGAGAGCAGGTGAAGAATGGTCTGAAGATCCGCGGTATACCGAGCTCGGAGCGTTCGCGGGAGCAGGCAGCTGGACTGGGGATTCCGCTTACGACACTGGATGAGTGCCAGGAGATCGATGTGACCGTGGACGGCGCGGACGAAGTTGATCCGCAATTGCGGTTGATTAAAGGAGGCGGTGGGGCTCTGCTGCGAGAAAAGATTGTGGCGTCGGCTACGAACTACTACGTAATTGTCGCAGATGCAACGAAGAGAGTTCCGGTGCTGGGAAAATTTCCGCTGCCGGTAGAAGTGATCAAGTTCGCGCAGGCGGTGGTACAGAAAAAGATTGAGGCGCTGGGCGCGGCGGTTGAGCTGCGGCGGGGAACGGACGGGAAGCCGTACCTGACCGACGAGAATAATCACATTCTGGATTGCAGGTTCGGACAGATTCTGGATGCGGATGGGCTGGCCCGGCGATTGAACGATATGCCAGGAGTCGTAGAGCACGGGTTATTCATAGGCATGGCGAGTGTGGTGCTGGTGGCGAACGGGAGCGAGGTTGTGGAACTGCGGGCTCGCGGCAAGTAAAACCGTTTTCGCCACGGAAACGTTCCGCGATTCAGTGGTGGATTGTTTTTCGCAATTCTTCAAGAAATCAGAGGCGTTGAATGCCGGCAGGGGCACAGGCACCGGGGCGGGATCAGCCTTCGCGGAGGCGTTGGCTGCGATACCGCGTGCAGGCGCTACTCGATGTAAAGGTGGTGCGTTCGGGAATTCCCGATATTTTGCCGGGGCGGTCGGTCAATCTCGGCGAGGGCGGAGTGTCCGCGGTACTGGCGGGAGAACTGCTGCCGGGTGAGTCCGTAGGGGTGGAGATTCGGCTGCCGCGAGTGGCGGATCCATTGCGCGCTCGCGCGCTGGTGCGGCATCAAGACAAATTACGCTCAGGGCTGGAGTTCGTCGGACTGTCCGCCGAACAGCAGGCGGCTATTCGCGATTGGGCAGGTGACGCGAAGGCGGAGTTGGAGCCGGGCGTGCGCGGGAAGATTCCGCTCGAAGCGGGGAAAGGTTCGGAGAGCGGGGGCTCGGGCAGTTCTCAATCCCTGACCCGCAGCGGCCGGGAACGGAGATGGATATTCTTCGCGGCCGCGACGGCAATCTTGCTCACGGCATTGTGGTGGCGCTGGAATCGCGGGTGGGAAGATATAGAGGGTGGTCTGCGCAAGAACGAAAAGACCACCGAGGCGCTGCAGCCCCAGGCGCGCGTTCCCGCCGAGGTGATGCAGAAGCTGGTGACTCACCGCGTGGATCCCGATTATCCGCTGGAGGCACGGCAGGCGAAGCTGCAGGGCGTGATTGAGCTCGACGTAATTGTCGGACGCGACGGATCTGTGGTGGATGTGCGGGCGCGGAATGGTCCCGCGGTGCTGGCACAGGCCGCGATGGACGCTATGCGCTGGTGGCGGTTCGAGCCTTACCGGATCGACGGAAAGGCAGCGGTAGTGCAGACCACCGTTGCCATGGAATTCAAACCGTAGCCGGAGGACTGCGGCGTTTCGGATTTGGACAGTCGACGTTTACAGTCCGGTCGTTTATCGTCCCATCGGGGTTCAGCGCGGAACGGGAAGGTTGCTGCTCCAGCAGTCGGCCATGATAAGCCACGCACCCAGGCGGCGCCAGGCCTTTACGTACTTGCCGCGGTCGGCGAGGATGGTGCCATCGGGCCTGCGGATGCCCACACTGTACCGGCCGATTTCCATGGCCAGATCGCCGGAAGCTTCGACGCGCATGGTTTCGAGGCGTAGGTCCTCGTATCCGGATTCCGCAAATTGGCGGAGCAGGCGCTCGACGGCCTTAGGGCCATAGGCTGGGTCGTGGTGCGGGGCCATAAATGCGCCGTCCTGAGCGAAGAGAGCGGCGACCTGGTCGTAGTTGCCGGTATTGAAGGAAGTGACGAAATCCTGGTCAAGGTTGCGGATCAGGGAATCGACGTTCAAGAACGGACGAGAATCCGCCAACGAACTGGAATAGGGCCGATACATCTACTACCTCCTGGGGGAAGGCCAAGAGCGCTCCATGGCCATATGGAAGCCGCTCTCAATGCAGGGGCATTCTAGCGCAAAAAGGTCTGTGGATACAGGAAAGATTTATGAACCGGCAGAAAATTCTTCGCAATGGGACAAGACCCCGGGTTAGAACCAAGACGCGCGGAGGAACCCGTTTTCCACTTGTTCGCACTGGCTTGGTGGCTGTATGTTGCGCGAATGAAGCCGAACGGAAAAGAACTGGCTGAAGAAAATCGAGGTAAAGGGGAACCGATGGGCACGAAACCCGGGCATCCCGAGTGTTTTTGTCCGAACTGTTCGGCGGAATTGAAGGAGAACCGGTGCAAGCTGAGCTGTCCGGTGTGCGGATTCTATTTGAGCTGCTCAGATTTCTACTGAATCTGAAGGATTGTTTGCCGAGAGCTGGCGCACCTGACATGCCGGCCAAGTCCGTCTACAATGGCCGGGGATTTAATTTTCTTTTCATAATCAGGAGAACTCGATGGAACGCAAGGCTAGCGCAGTGTGGAAGGGTGGATTAAAGGATGGGAAGGGAACGATTTCGGCGCCGGGCGGAGTGCTGAAAGACACGCAATATTCATTTACCTCGCGATTTGAGAACGGTCCCGGGACAAATCCGGAGGAGCTAATTGCGGCGGCGCATGCGGCGTGCTTTTCGATGGCGCTGTCGGCGCAACTGGGCGGCGCGAATCTGACGCCGGACAGTATCAGCACGAACGTGACGCTGACCTTGGAGAAACTGGATTCAGGATGGACGATTACCTCGAGCCACATCGATGTGGTGGGGAAGGTTCCGGGAGCGGATGCGGCTGCGTTTCAGAAGTATGCAGAGGCGGCGGAGAAGGGCTGTCCCGTGTCGAAGGTGCTGAACGCGAAGATTTCGATGACGGCGAAGCTGGGGTAGACCGGGCTTCGGCTTTCCGGCTTCGGCAACCACGCCGGTGTTTGACAGGCTGTTAGCGGGCTGCAAAAATAGAAGTGTTGGATCTTCCTGACACGGCGGCCTTCGGGCCGCCGCTGCATTGCAATTCAGATTGCCATCGTGGCGGAATTGGCAGACGCGCATGGTTCAGGTCCATGTACCGGCAACGGTGTGGGGGTTCGAGTCCCTTCGATGGCACCAATGATCAGAAGCTGAAAAGGCGTGTGCGTGCGCCTCGCTGCGCTCGGCTGGACCCCTCAGCAGGCATTCATCTGCCGGAAGAGTAAACTCCTTGTCATGAAAAATCAGCTTCGGCTTTTTGGCTGGAAGAATGTTCTGCTGTTTGTCTCTTTCCTGGGTGTGCCAGGTTTTTGCCTTGCGCAGAAGTTGGCGATCACCATGGACGATCTGCCGGCAAACGGGATGCTGCCACCAGGAGTTACGCAGGCGGAGACTACCAAGAATGTGCTGGCGATTCTGAAGAAGCGGCACGTGCCTCCCGTATACGGATTTATCAATTCCAAGAAGCTGGAGGGAAATGCCGATGGAGCCGAGGCCCTGAAGTTGTGGGCCGCGGCGGAGCCGGTAGGGAACCACACCTATTCGCACATGGATCTGGAACAGAACACGGCGGAAGCATTCGAGCGGGAGATCGGAGAGAACGAGCCGGCGCTGGAGTTGCTGGCGCGAAAGGCGGGGCCGGGCGGCGACTGGCACTGGTTTCGCTATCCGTACTTGCATGAGGGAGACACGGTGGAGAAGCGGCGCGCGATTCGGGCCTATTTAAAGGAGCACGGTTACAGGATCGCGCAGGTGACTCTGGATTGGGAAGACTACTTGTGGAATACGGCATACGCGCGGTGCGTGGCGACGGGAAATACGAAGTCGATTGAGTGGTTGCGGTCGAGCTACTTGAGTACCGCCTCGGACTTCCTCGACTTGGGGCGGGCGCAGGCGAAGCTGATCTACGGCCATGAAATCAACTACGTGCTGTTGATGCACTTAGGAGCCTTCAGCAGCACGATTCTGCCGGACGCGTTAGATCTGCTGAAGAAGAAAGGATTCAAGCTGGTGCCGCTAGAGGAAGTCGAGACTGATGCGGCGTATGAGGGCGATCCGGATGTGGGGTTGCATGATGCGGGAACGCTGCTCGACCAGTGGATGCAGGTAAAGCAGATCAAGTATCCGGAGCACGAGGAGAAGCCTTACAAGGAGATCGAGAACGTCTGTAAGTGACGGCGGGGTGGTTCAAGAGACTCGATCAAGAGCTTGACCAAAGGGGTTCACAGGATAAGAACGAAACGCCTCCGCTAAACAATCAGGTGTCATTCCTTCCCGTATAATTCAGGCACTCCTTATGCCTGTTTCTCTTGACCAGATCGTGGGCTCTACACGTCGGAGGGTCTTCGAAACTAAACAAACCGCTGATTTGCGGGAGTTGGGGCAGCAGGCGGAACGGCATGTGCCACGCGGGTTTCGGCGTGCGCTGGAGCAAAACAGCAAAGCTAGCGTGAAGGTGATTGCGGAGTTGAAGAAGGCTTCGCCGTCGAAGGGATTGATCCGGGCGGAGTTTTGCGTGGAGGAACTGGCACGGGAATTAGACGCGGCGGGAGCCGCGGCACTTTCTGTGTTGACGGATGGGGAGTTCTTCCAAGGTTCGCTAGAGAATTTGCGACTGGCTTCGGCGGCGGTGAAGATACCCTGTCTGCGCAAAGATTTTATTGTGGACGAATTTCAGTTGTTGGAGGCGCGGGCGAATTCGGCCGACGCCGTGTTGCTAATTGTGGCAGCTTTGACGAACGCGGAATTGAACAGGCTGGCGCTCGGTGCGGGTTTGCACGGCCTGGACGTTTTGTGCGAAGTGCATGATGAGGAAGAATTGCAGCGGGCGCTGGATGCCGGATGCGATTTGATTGGAGTGAACACGCGGAATCTGCGGACTTTTACGGTGGATGCGGGGACAGCGTTCCGGCTGGCGGAGAAGTTTCCTAAGAATGTGGTGCGAGTGGCGGAGAGCGGCATTCGGTCGGGTGAGGATATTACGCGCCTGCGTGGGGCGGGGTACCAGGCATTTTTGATTGGGGAGTCGCTGATGCGGGCGGAGCGGCCGGGAGAGGCACTGCGCGTTCTCGTTGCCAGTACCGAGTTGCGAGTACCTAGTGGGCGGTGAACGGATTCTGCGCGAAGTTTTTACCTTTTGCGGACAACTGTGCGTATGACCTGGGTGAAAATTTGTGGGATGACGAATTTGGAAGATGCGCTGACCGCAGTTGAGGCCGGGGCGGATGCGGTGGGGTTTGTGTTTTATGAGAAGAGTCCGCGGAACGTGAGTGTCGAGGCGGCGCGGGAGATTGTGGAGAAGTTGCCGGAGCGGGTAGATAAAATCGGGGTCTTTGTGAACGACCCGCCGGAAAGAGTGTCGAGGGTCACTGACGAAGCAGGCCTTACGGCAGTGCAGTTTCACGGGGATGAGTACCAGAGGCCGAATGAATACGTTGTCAATCGCACCGCCTTTTTTTGCTTGCCAGTGATTGAGATCGTACGCGAGTGGCGGAAGGGCAATGTTTTCGTGACGTTCAGCGGGTTTCCGAATCTAGCGGGTGTCCTGTTGGATTCCGGAAACCGCGAAGAACGTGGTGGTACAGGCAAGACCTTTGCCTGGGGCGAAGCGTATTCATTCGTTTCGGCGCTCGGAAGGCTACATCCTGTCGTAGTTGCAGGCGGTCTCACTGCGGAAAACGTAGGATGGGCTGTCGGATTTCTGAAGCCTTGGGGAGTCGATGTGGCTTCGGGGGTTGAGGCGAGGCCAGGAAAGAAAGATCCGGAGAAGGTGCGCGCGTTTGTGAAGGCCGTGCGCGACGCGGACCGAAAGACGGGTTAGAAATGGCTACGGTTCCGAGAACAATCAAAGTCAAAATCCCCGCCCTCTCGCTAAGAACGCGAGGAGGACGGGGCACCCTGCGCGTTGTAAACGAGCCTGGGCGGTTTGGGGTTTACGGCGGGCGGTATGTGCCGGAGACTTTGATGGCGGCGCTGGAGGAATTGGAGCGGGAGTATGAGAAGGCGAAGCGCGATGCGAAATTTCAAGAGAGGCTGGAAGAGTTGCTGCGGACTTATGCGGGGCGTCCTACGGCGCTGTCGTTTGCGCGGCGGCTTACGGAGAAGTTGGGCGGAGCTAAGATTTATTTGAAGCGGGAAGATTTGCTACATACCGGAGCGCACAAGATCAACAACTGTCTGGGGCAGGCGTTGCTGGTCGAGCGCATGGGAAAGCGGCGGGTGATTGCGGAGACTGGCGCGGGGCAGCATGGCGTGGCTACAGCTACAGTTTGCGCGCTGCTGGGATTCGAGTGCGTGGTGTACATGGGGACTGAGGACATGCGGCGGCAGGAGTTGAATGTGTTCCGCATGCGGTTGCTTGGAGCTGAGGTGCGCGGGGTGGAATCGGGGTCGCGGACGTTGAAGGATGCGATCAATGAGGCGATGCGCGACTGGGTTACGAATGTGCGGACCACTCATTACTTATTGGGGAGCGTGCTGGGCGCGCATCCATATCCCACGATGGTTCGGGATTTTCATCGGGTGATTGGGCGGGAAGCGCGAACGCAGATTTTGAAGGCCGAGGGGAAATTGCCGGCGGCGGTGATCGCCTGTGTGGGAGGGGGATCGAACGCAATTGGAATTTTCACCGAGTTTATTAAAGATAAGAAGGTACGGCTAATTGGCGTCGAGGCGGGTGGTCGCGGCGAGGCACTGGGTGAACATGCGGCTCGATTTCGCTGCGGTTCGCCTGGGGTTTTGCAGGGGACTTATTCTTACGTCCTGCAAGATTCGGCGGGGCAGATTGCTCGCACACACTCAGTCTCGGCCGGGCTGGATTATCCCTCGATCGGCCCCGAGCACGCGGCTTTGAGAGATGCGGGGCGGGCGGAGTATGTTGCCGCGTCGGATGCGGAGGCGCTGGAGGCGACTACTTTGCTGGCGCGGACGGAGGGAATTATTCCGGCATTGGAGTCGGCGCATGCTGTGGCGGAAGTGGTGAAACGCGCGCCGGGCATGAAGAAATCAGATGTGGTCGTCGTGAATGTTTCCGGCCGGGGGGATAAAGATATTGGGATTATGCGGGAGAACCTGAAGTTGGATTGAGTCGACGATTTAATTCTTCATGCCACTATCGTTTTACAAAAAGCCGGCGCTGATG
>Ga0210398_10000922_pt1 | contig 31819 bp, 26 predicted proteins | sample IncBWC4OmetaG_FD_161047 | JGI IMG/M metagenome (GOLD analysis project Ga0210398, IMG submission 161047) | Forest soil microbial communities from Barre Woods Harvard Forest LTER site, Petersham, Massachusetts, United States - Inc-BW-C-4-O | ecosystem: Environmental > Terrestrial > Soil >... | reverse complement strand
GACAACATTCTTCGGGATTTCGGCACCCGCTACGTCGAAGGGTTCACTCCTCCGAACTTCGCGGACGTCGTCGCAAACTCGCCGTTTTCTGAATAGTTCTTCTAGCGAGGACATCCGTCCATGAATGTGTTCCGCGCTGCTTTTTCTAGTGACTTTTGGATTACGGGGATCGCGATAGCTCGTTACATCCCTCGGGCTTTTCGTACAAAGCAAATCGATGGGAATCTCTTTTTCACGAAGGAGAAGCGGCAGGAGTATCGGCGACGTGTCGAGAGTGTGACGCTGAATTCGCGGCGCAAGGGGGGACCATGGAAGTCGACCAGATGCTTCACCATCTCAACCTTGCATGCGGAGGTTCGCAAGGCTTCTACGATCTTCCTGACGAGAGCTATCTGATCTCCCGAACGCTTTTCGAATGGATTCTCGTTGACTGGCATTCGGAGCAGCCCGTTGGCTTGCGCCTCCCGACAGGCTTCAAGATTCCGCATGTGGTGATTGACGATGCCAACTCCAGAATGGTCGGCAAGCCGGAAGTTATCCAGAGACGAGGTGGTGCGAAATCAATATGGACTCTGGCGCGACTTTGCGGCTCGTCGAAAAACACATCAGCCGGCACCTCGCGGTGACCGACCAAATTCACTCTCAGTCCGCTCCTGAGTTTCAATCCGCGCGGTGCTCGCGGAGGCGGTGGGGATTCCTGTTCAACTCTGCGTCTTTCAGACTGTGCAAATCATTGAAATCACAAGGCTTCGCTGACCCGAAACTTGGCCTTGGTCAAAGCGTTTGTTCCGATTGAAGGGTCCTTAACGATATAAGAGATTGAAAACAGGAAACTTTGGTAGGGGCGGTGGGGATCGAAAATAACCGCAATTGGAATTTCAGGGACTTACGAGAAAGATGAGAGAGCGCTAAGTCATTGAAAAATAGCCTAAGGGAACTTATCGGAATTCTTATTGCTCCCTTAAAGCTCCCTCGGCGTTTCTCGGTTTTCCGGTCGTGGTCTAGAATCCCACCGCCCAGTAATGGCACGTCGGCTTCCGGCCCAAATCTCGCGGCGCGGATGGCAAGCCGACGAAACCATTCCTGAATCACTTGCAATCACCAATGAATGCCTTGACTCCTAGATGGCTCGTGATCGAGTCTCAGGATATACATCAGTGGTGACCCGTCGGTCAATCGATTGGGTGCCGCCCACGCTTGGGTGCGCAGATGGAATGAGAGGCGGCTCTTGCGAAAAACACGAATCAGATTGTCGTTCGTCACGTGATCTCAGAGCAATCGCGACCGCAAGGGAGTCCGCAACGAGCCACTTGACCGTCTCCATGTAACCATTCCGTAGCGGGGTAAATGTACCAGTTGCAGCCCGGACGACCGCGCCGACAAAACTCAATGGGACTGCCGAGGCGGACTTCAAAGCAAAAGCAGAGACGCTGGACCCGAAGTATGAGACAGAGCTACAGCAACAGGCCTGAGGACTCAACCGCCGCGCTATTTCATGCGAGCCTTCGGCGAAGAAACAATATTTTCGTCAGGAGTCTCATCAAGGTCGGACTGCTCGCTTGTTGGTTGCGGATAGGAACGCACCACTTGAGCGCAGCGCAATCCGAAATCGCTCGGTCGGTGGTCAACCGGTACGCTGACGAGGCGCACATAACTCCTGACCTCATATTCGTTGTTTCGGAATGAACCTCCTCGTAGCACACAGTGCCGCGAACCGATTCGATCCGGCGTTTCCACAAACTCCCACACATTTCCAGCCATTTCCGCACATCCGCAATAACTGTTACCTTCCCGGAACTGCCCGACCTCGCTTGTCCCTTTGATTCCGCTTTCCAGCGAGTTGCAGCGATTCGGCAGGAATTCTCTTCCCCATGGATACGACAACCCAACCGTGGATCGCGCGCTGAATTCCCACATATCCTCGGAAGGGAGGCACCAATGCCATTCCGGGTCGAGATACTTGAGGTTCAGCCACTTCACAAACGCGCGCGCCTCCACATAGCTGACTCCACTGACGGGATGATCCGCCCTTTTTGGTGGACACTTGGTGTTAGACGGCCAGGTGGACGGACCCTGTGTTTTCTTGTCCTGCGTAACGAAGCCCATTCGCGACGCGCCTTCCCACAGTTCATCGTCCGAATATCCCCCGTCCCTGATGAATTGCAGAAATTGCTGATTGGTTACCGGATACACGCCCATCCGAAACCTCGCAGGCAGATCCAGTACATGCTGACCTCGCGTCAGAACAAAAGGACCGTGTCGCTCGTCCGGATCGTCGCGGTACGTGATACGATCGCTCACGTCGATCTTGGCGAGCGCATAATCGATCAACTCAGGTTGGTTAACGGCCTTTGTCTCAAGCAGTTTCAGGAGCGCCCTCCTTCGGCTCGCGCGTGAAGGGTCGGCCTCGTGGATCGGAACACCTCTTTGCGACAGCAGAGCCTGCGAGAGCCGTTTACGTTGCTCGTTGTTGGCACCATCGAGCAAACTTTGCGCGATCACGAGACCGTGGAACTGTTCAAAAGGTGACAACGCGTTCTCAATCGCCTCGACGGCGATATCAAAGTGTTGGGGAGAAGGTTTTTCTTCGATGATGCCAAGCGCGACGAGTCGTGTTCCTGGACGTTGTTCCTTAAACAATTTTGGCGCATATGATGAATCAACCGAGAGATCAACGGTGGAGACGCCCACGGCGTTGACCAAGGCGGTCATTCGTCGCGTCCGCGCTGCGCCTGCTTCTTGGGTTTCACGAATCTGTTCGTATTGCTTGGCGTAATCATGGAAAACGGCATCTGTAACAAGGCTCACGACAGGCCGCATTCCCGGAATCTGCGACACTTGCCTGCGCTGATTCAGAACGCTTACCGCATCAAACGGTCTTCCGACTTGCAATTGCTGGGTCACCAGCCGGGTCGCGTAGAGAACCCAGTCCTCGTCTTCCGCCTGGGTCCACTGTTCCAGTGGCAATTCCAAATTCAGGCGCGCCGCAAGATATATCTGGCTGTCGGACGGCAACTCGCGAATCGACGAGCCCAGATATGGTTTCAATCCGTCTTGCCATCTGCCGGGTAGCGTTTTGCGATCAACTCCCGACGCGAGCCTATGGTAAATCTCCTCTGCGCGATCCGCGGGATCATCACGGTTGCTATAGAAATCAATCGCCATTCGATGGATGAGAGATAATTTCTCCGATAGGGCTTTGTCTTTCGGGGCCTTCTGAAAAAGGTCGTACAGAAGAATCGATCTCATGTCGGGCCTGTGAACCAAGACCCCTTCGTCACTGCTACTGGGAGTTAGGATTGTGCTCAATTGCGTTCGCATCGCGCCCAGAAGCTGTTGCGCATCGTGGAGAGACTCCACAGACACTCCGCACGCCGGAGCCAACACGCCTTGGACAATTTCAGGCGTCATGACCCTTAGAATCAAGCCTGGGTAAGCAATTTTCTCGACTCTTTTGTCTCGTACGTGGGTAAGAATTCGCTTGTACAGGACGACTTCGATACTCTTTTCCCGAAACAGTGAAAGCCAGCTCGTCCCAAGACCATCGATGCCTGCCCGGTCCGCACTCTCGAGTCGTGCGACGTCAGCGGCAAGGCGAAGAACCAACGGGCTCCCGCCAACCTGATCAAAGATCTTCGTTGCGACCTCAGTATTCTTTAATCCCAAACCAGCCAGAAACGATACCGCTGCGTCTTTATCGAAATTGCCTATCTCGATTTTGCGTGTCTTGAAGCGCAACGAATTGATATCCGCGCGCCCGCACAAAACCGTTCTCAGCCTTGGTACCATCGATTGTAGATCGTCAAGGAACTGTAGTACCTCATCTACGAAGGCCGAACTTCTAAACTGCACTTCTTCAAAGGTATCGAGGACCAGCAGCAGGGGCTGGTCGTCTCTCTTGATGTAGGTCAAGAAGGTTACGAAGTCCGACATGTAATGTCGGCGGTCGCTCACTCTGAATGCATTCCTGGCTTCCTGCAAAGGCGCTCCTGGCGTCGTCACAGAATACGTCGGACCGGTCAACTCCCCATCGGCCTGCTCCTTCGCAACGCGACCATTCCATTCCTCCGCCAACCTCGCGTACGCTTCGCTCAACTCCGGGTATTGAATCGCGAGCTGTCGCATGACCTCCATCAGGAGGGTAACCGGTTCCTCCGCCAACAGGCCGGGCCGATCAAAGTCCAGATAGGCGAAGGGAAATCGTGCGCTCTCTTCAATCTCCGCGTGTAGTAGGATGAATTTGGCGATTAAGGTAGACTTGCCGCATCCACCCGGGCCATTCACAAATAGCGGCGGACGGTCATGAATGCTGAAGATGTACTCAACCGTTCGCCCGATTGACTCACTCAAGTGCGCCGAGTCATAGACGCCCACGTAGTCCGCCAGGCGGGAAAGTTCCTCCGTACGGCCGGCGAAATACGACCCAACCAGTCCCCGGAAGGGCTGGAGGAACTGCCAACGAGCGAGGCGATGCTTGATTGAATCGATCGAAGGCAACAAGCTGGATAGTTCGGGAATCCCATCCAGCCAGTCGGTAATTTCCAACAAGGCTCGCGCACATTCGGCGAATTCGGCATCCGAGGTGTCTGGAACTTCCCCCCGGAGGTAGCTTTCGAATAAGGTTTGTGAAAGGCTCGGTGTTCTCTCGGGGTTAGAATCCAGTGCCGACTGGATTCCGTTTTCGGCAAGGAGTCGCCTGAGCGCAGCCTGTCTCACGGAGGTTCTTAAGGACCAGGTCGCCTTCCCGTCATCGCTATACGCAACATCGCAGTCCGCCAGAAGTTCGGCCTTCGCATTTGAAGATGGCGGGACAAGACCATTTGACCGCAGGCTCTCGTAATCGAATGACGCTAAGACGGCCGCCGCTTCGCGATAGCGCCATAGATCCTCCGACCCCGCGAGAGGATCCCGAGGCGGCCGCTGCGCCAGGCGCGCACGAAATGACGAGCTTTGTTCCAATGCTAGCCCTCTCTTATGATTTCGAAAGCGTCGGTCACGGCCATGTTCAATAACAACTGATTGCCGGCCATTTCCGGAAACTGCGCGGTGTACTCGGCCAGTTTCTCGTAGACTCCCGATAGGTATTCACTGAGTTCGTCGTCGGCCGGCGGAGCCCCATGTTGTTGTTGATGGACCTGCGCGAGAAAATGCTGCACTTCCGTCTTTTCAAGTGGAGTAACTTTTTCTTTGAACATGAATCCACTGACGGCTACGGGAAGTGCGTAGTTGTAATCCACCAAGATGAGTTTGTAGTCTTGCGTGCTCTGCGTCCGCTGGGCGATTTGAGCGATCAGATCCTGCAACTCTTCCGACGGCATTCTTTGCCTGAAACCGTCAAGAATGATCCACCAGACCATCCTGTCGGGTTGAGGAATTTCTGGAATCAGCCATGTCGAGAGATCTTGGTTCCACCGCGTCGCTTGCTGTTCGCCTTGGCCTGGCATTCCGGCGACGTCCAGGCGCATCCGTTTACCGATATCAGCGGCAAGCCGAGCAGGGCTATAATTTTCGTTGTCGAGGTCCAGATACACCACTCGAGAAGGTTGCTGGTTGTAAGACAGAAATGCGACCAGCTCTTTTGAATATGTTTTGCCTATCTTTCGATGCTCGCCCAACACCAGCAAGACGTTCTTGCCGTCAGCGCTACACATCCCCTTAAGAAACTTCCGGAGATCCTCCCTTCCAATAAACGACTTGCCTCCGAATACGCGTAGAGCATCAGACGGATGCGCCCAGGGTGCACTTTTGGCCGGATCCCAACCTGGATAGCTAGCCAGGAACTGTTTCACGGACGCGTTATTGGGACGGTCCCGCACGACCTTTATCACCAGTTGTGGAATCCACGCCTGACTGTTGGCCGCTCCAACGAGTTCTTCGAGTTGTTTGGGAAATAGCAGGTTGCCCGTTACGTAGTCGGTGAGCTTTCGGTCTAACCCAAGCAAAAGGGTGCTCACCTCTTCGAATGTAAAGGCGTGGTTCAAAACCGCGGCAAATTGTACGATTTCAGGCCCCGTCATGGCTCAACCTGGCCGAAGTCGACCAGCCCTCGCTCGTTCAAAAAGCGGACAATGGCATCGATGGGTATGCCCTCGTTGAACTCAGCCGGATGGTCCGGGGCGAAATTAGGATCGCCTGCGTGATGCAACGCAACGAGGTTCCAATTCTGATCAAAACAGGGAGAGCCGGATGAGCCGCGTTCCGTATTTGTCGAATACTTCACCCTGGTTCTGTTTGCATTCACGGCCTGAATCGCGTCAGTAGAAAGAGCGAGTTTAATTGGATCACCCTGAGGGTGCTGCATGATAAACAGAGGTGACCGCGGACTGAAATCGGGCGCCACGCCCATTGCTGGAAGGCTGACCCATCCTCGTCGGTCGCCGGGGATTCCGTGCCGATCCCCCACAACCAAGTTCCCCAGAGGCTGCGACAATCGAATGACAGCGCAATCCAGAAGATCGGGCTGGGGCTCGCGCCCATTCGCGTTATTGGGGCTCAACGCAACCCGCCAACTCGGCGCAAGCGATACTGCTAATCCTGGATTCGTCGTCCCACCGGATAGAACCTTGTAATCAAAGCGGCAAACGGCGTCAGCAGCCCTAGCGCGCGGCCCCGGATAGGCTTGATCGTTATCCTCGAGGGCTGCAATACATCGGACAACGTGCCAGTTCGTCATGACGAGGTCGGCAGCGATTAGAAATCCCGTCCCGAAAACCTTCGCCCCGCTGTTCACGGCAATCTCAATCCTACATATACAAACCTGGAGTTTCCCCGCCGCTTCCAACCAGGTGCTCAAATTCAAAAAGGAGTTCGACTCCTGAATCAGCTGTTCGAGGCTGGCATCATCCGGTGCGACCGCGGCCTTCTTCGTACTCGCCAAACGCAGCAGGCCGGGATTCCGAGGTCTTGTTTCCGCCGCTTTGGCGATGAGCAGATCCTCTTCGTCACGACGGGAGTAGGCATCAACGATCGCCCCGACCACCGCCGCCCAAGACCTGTTTGCGGACGCGAATTCACCGACACGCCGATCCAGGCGGTACCACAAAAGCTCGGTGAATTCTTGCTCGGAAAAAGCCTTGAACAAGGCGTCCCGCCATACAAGTTGTTCCGGTCCGCTCAGCATGTACACGCCCCTCGCGATTCCCTGTGAATTCCGCCGCGGCCCTTCCCTTTCCAGCCGTGCTCTCGCCGGTTAGGATTTCGGTCGCTAGACCGAATCAGGTGACGCGGTCTGTCTTGAGCTCCGTTTTCTGAGCTCCTGTTTTATTTGGCCTCGATACTTGTGGCAGTTCTTGCTCTCTCTCCGGCTGACTCCTTTGACCGAACTTCCCTTTCCGTGCCGCCACTCTGATTCCCCCCGACTCGATCGAACCATCCTTCCCCAATCGAGCCCAGCGAACCGTTGCGCCTCCGGCAAAACTGAGGCCGTCGCCCATAAAAAGAGTTCGAAACAGGTTGCGGGTTACACGATAATACCCTCCGCTTGAAACCACGGTTGCGTGAAGGTATACAGGGTCTCTCGATTGCAGCGCTTCGGCACGGAGAAGCCGCGCGAGCACCAGCAAGCCGCTGGTGGATTCTGTCTGGTTCAATTGATTCTGGAGATCCGATAGCCGCTGATCAAGGCGCGAAAGCGGGTCTGCCACCGGAGCCAGGTCCCGCCGCATATTCGATACCTCGTCTGACAAACGGTCCAGCGCGTCCTGGTCCTTGCTTTTGGCCGCCCCGTCTAGTTCCGCTTCCAGTCGTATCAGCTCGCTGATCAGCGGACCGACGGAGGTCCAAGCGGCAGCCTTGGCCTGCTGAACTTGATTGAATCGAGTCTGCAGCAAACTGTGCTTCGTGTCAGGCGCGGACAACACCACCAGATCTGGAACATAGACTTGTTTCGCTCCGTGCAGGCGTATGGCGGCAGCCAGGGCAATCTCGAAAGCCAGGGCGTCCACGAGCGTCTTTTCACCGTGGTACTCCACGTCTTGCCTGAACAAGCTCACCAGCCCGAGCGCCGCGCCCACGACAGCCGTGACCGGCGTGATTACAGAGGAGACGGTTCCAGCGACGACGGCAGCTCCGCTCACAAAGCTCTCGAGGCCCCCGTCTTCTTGAGTCTTGCGCCCGATCAGTGACTCCGCCTGCTTGCCAATACTTTCATAATCGCGCCGCAGGCTATCGAGCGAAACGTAAACCGCCTGAAGGTTCGCAAAATCTGCCAGCAGGCGCGTTCCGGCAATGACCACGATTTCGCCCCGAATGGTGCTCCGAATCTTATGCGCGATTTCCGTCGCGATCTCCACAGCGCTCTCATAGCTGAGTCGCTCAGGATCGAAGAACATCTTGTCATCAATGATTGTCTTACCCTCGAGCGGCGTCACTGGCGTGGAAGGCGTGTTCGCCATCGTTGCTCCTCCTCCCCGTTACGGCGCCACCGTACAAGGCAATCCGTACTTCTTTTGAATCGTGCAGATATCGTCCCGCAGCTTTAGCAATTGGTCTTCCTTGGTGAGAGTTGTCAGCTCATCGGAATTCTTGCGAGCCGTGTTCTGTGCATCGAGCAGGGTTCCCCCGACGCTGCTTAAAGAGTCGATTGTGGCGGCATCCAATCCGCCTGTTGTACCCAGTTTGAAGGTCTTCAATCCTCCCGTCGCCTCGATGAAACCGAGGTCATAGGAGAGCATTTTGCTGTGTCTGTTTGCTGGCAGTGAAATCACCGTCCCGAGCTGAGCGACCGAGAAAACGCCTGCTCCGTAGGAGGTCTTGTTATCCGCGAAGACGGCGCTGACCTGCGCAGGAATCCTGTAGCGGAAACTGCGGTCTCCACTGGTAACATCCGTAAGCCTTGTGAACAGCTGACGGTTCGGAGCCGGATAGTAGCTAAGGGTCAATGTGACGGGAGCTGCGGCGTCGCAATCAGCTGCGGCCAGAAGAAATTCCGGGGGAATGGGTTTGGTGGCCGGGGGCACCTCCGATGAGACCGGGCACATTCCTTTCGCAGGATCGATCTTCAAGACCGTGATGGGTGCACCGGCGTTCAAAGTGCGAACGTCGAGGGCACCGTCCCAAGTCGTGGCTTTCTTGCTGCCTAGGTACAAGGCGGTGAGTTGACTGTTAATTTCCGTTTCGATCTTCGTGATGAGAGCCACTGGGTCAAGAGTGACGGCTTCGCCATCCAGCACCTTGGTTCTTGCGTTCGTAAGCGGAATCACGCGGTTGACGTAATCCCTGGTCGCATCCCTCAGTAGACTTGCGTCTTGCAGAAGAGCATCCCGGTCCGCCTTCTTAATATCGCAGTAGTTCGCGACCAATTGAGCGGCAGCGGTGGCGCCGTTTTGCGCCAGAATCGGGATCACGAAGTTGTCCGTCGTGCTGGCTTCCGGTTGGCATGGGGGCTGTGGTGCTCCCCTCGCGTCTGAGCTGCTTGCGCCAAGCGCCGCTTTGCTACCCAGGCTAGCCAAAAGCTTTAGACTGGACACGACTACGTCGCCGGTGCGGTTAGTGACGGATGACGATACCTCAGAGGCCAAACCTGCTTCATTCCACGCCATCGAGATAGTTTGATCAATCGCGCCTCCCCCAACAAACTTGACCAGGAAGACATTGTCCGGATCCGGCTCACCGTAGGTCGACAGGGTGGCCCCCTGTTGGACTGAAAACGCCTTTTTGTGTTCCTCCGCGCAGGTTGGCTCCTTGCAGACGGGTTTGCCTTCCGGTGCAAATATCGCCGCATAAGCGGAATAGCGCGCCGTAGAGTATTCCGATTTATCCACTTTCAGTTGCACACGCACAACCGTGTTCGGCAAGGCATAAATCACGCCGTCTGCCTGCGCAGGGGCATTTGTGGGAACCTTCACAACGACGACCTTCGCGCAGCCCACCAAGGGCAGCACCGCACCCAGAACCATGAACACACGCTGAATTTGCACGATCTGCTCTCCTTTATGGAGTGAGGCTGTACGCATCTTGGATCACCGAGCTGTCAACGACTCGGTATCCCATCCACCAATGACCGTTCTCGAAAGTCCCACTGCCCCGACTGTCTTGAATGTGAAGGCACGTTCGACCATCGTCGTACCCCACGGCAAGCACACAATGACCGGCGGCCGACCGCGGCGGCGTATCAGGATCAAGCCATTCGGACCGGGAATTCAGAAAGGTCCCCGGATAGCCCATCGGAAGTTGAATTCCGATAACGACCGGACGGTCCTGAGCCAATTCTTCGCGGATGACAGCCACCATGGAGGGGCCGCTCAAGTGTTTGTAGCGGGGGAAAAGACCGCGGCGGCCGAGAATCCGGGTCAAGGCGTCGGCGTACGCGTCTGTCGACGGTCTGGTCGCTGCTCCCGCGGAAGTGAACGGAACGGAATGAAGGTCCTCGCGAGAAATCCCTTGGTTCGCCAGGGTGCTGAGACCGTCGCCGAGATACAGAAATCCATCGGCATCTGCTCCGCCATTGTCATAGCGAGTCACAAAGTAATGAAACAGGGGAGACAAGGGCGGCGACACACTATCCATCGTTTCCATCGCCGAACTCAGCGCGCAGGAAATACAGCAAGGTAAATCCTGTTGATCGACGATGCATCGGCGCTGGATGGAAAGCTCGTGAGTGCCGAGCGTCGCCAAGATAGCAGATTGCCGGACGATCGCCGCCACACCCGAAACGGTCGGGGTTATGGCCGGAAGGGCATATCCTTGGTTCGCGGGTTCACTAGCCATTGTCTTGGAATGATTTCCGTCCGCCAGAAGCCGCTACCGAGCCCGAGCCTGCGATGCAGATAGCCTTCGCCCTTGAAACCCGCATCCCTACCCCGCACGACGCTCCGTTAGGGGTCTTTCGACAGACACCTAGACCCGATAGAGTGGTGCGTGGTTGGCAGTAAGTACTCAACCGCATTGCGGGCGGCGAACCAACTCAGATCCAATTTCGGGAGGCATTCTACATTGTAGCTAATATATAGGCAAGCACGGGATCAATGGATAACGAACCTCGGCGAGCGGCACAAGCTAGCTGAGCAAAGACCCGAAAGACAGGGACGACGTGTCGATCGCGCCTTAACCTCCGGCGGACGCCCGACCAGAACAGGAGGTGGCCAGCGTATCTTATGACTGAGGATCTTCGAGTTTTCCGACAGAACCTCGAGCCGACTCCTTCTCATCTTCCGCCGCGCATTGGGAATCTAGATCCCGAGATTCGATCTGTTTTTTCCACTCCGGCCACTGTTCCACTCTCTCATTTGCAGCGGCGAAGACTTGCTGCAGCCACCCGGATTCACGCATGTTCGCCTCCAAAAAGCGTACCCTGGCGGTCGAGAATGCTTGACAATTTTCTCAACGCCAAATCTTCCTCTTCCAGATAAATGCGCTCCGAAGCCCGATATCTCATCTGCGCTTTGTTGGAATCGAAAAGAATCGCATTTCCGTCCCGGTCTTTTCGCGCGGATGCTTCAAAAAGATACATGTACTGCCGAGGGGCAACACCCACGAAGGGTTCGAACGATACTTGGTTGTCACCGATCGAAACGCTCTCGACTCTGATGGAGTCGGGGTATAGCTCGGCGGCCAAGCTTTTCGGATATGGCTCAATGTAGAGAACTCGATGGATTCCCGCCGCCACAATATGGCGGGCACAGAGATGGCAGGGGAAGGCAGTGACATACATATTGCACTCCGCGATGCTTACGCCTTGCCGCGCGGCATCTACGATAGCCGCCATTTCAGCATGAACTGCCCGACCATATTCGATGACGTTTCGTATGAGCGACTGCTTTGAGAGTGCCGGCATGTCCCCGGCAAGCGCGTCTTTGACCAAATCGCCACCTTTGGTCTTACTTTTCGCAGGAGCTAGCCACCCGGCTTGCTGCAGACGCATGAGCGTATCCGCGATCAGATTCCGTTTATGCTCGTCATTTGAATCGCGTCCCAGCACGAATTCGCGCATATCCGGTTTATCCTCGCACCAATATAGACCTCCTCCGGCTCGCGGCACCTCATTCGTTCCCACAGCCAAAATATCTCCGCTGTCTCGGGAAATCGCCGCCCCAACCTGGCGGCCAAGTTCGGCGGACCGTAACGCGGCTGCCTTCGCATGAAACATCCCATACTCACCTCGTGTAGGAGTGTGTAATGTATTGCCAAAGATCAACTCGACAAAACGCGACACGGACTTAGTCAGCATTTCCTCATTCGTGGTATCGACGAAAACGTCCGCCCTGTGGTAGGTACCGCGAAGATTCTGGCCATGCGTCAAACCAAGTTCCTCTTGATCGCGCAGGATCAGACGCTCGGCATCCGCATAGTATTTGTTCATCGGCGTATCGTTTCTGGAGCGAGCAATTCTCTGGGCAAGGTAATCGCGTCGTTGATCATGGGGCGCGTAGGCCGCAATGAGATAAAATGCGCGGCCATAGATTGTCCTGAGAGTTTCTACCTCGTCCGGATGCTTTAAGGAGCGCAAAATATAAGCACTGCGCTCTAAGATCTCGCCTCGCTCCGCACGGGACTCCTGCCTGATCTTCTGAATTTCGCCGATCCCGAGAATCGCGAGCGCGTCGTTGCGGCCCGTCGTTTTGCGAAGCTCGTTGCCCTGCGTCATGTGTGAATCGATATATTCGTCCACCGGCTCGAGAATGAGATTCGGTGCGAGAAAGGGAAGTTCTTTCATCAGGCCAGCAAGTCTGATCGTGAAGGTTCTATACCTCACTCGCTCAAGCGCTTCATTGAACTTGGCAATGACTCGTTCCAGGTCCGTCCCGACGGCCGCAGCAAACCCAAGGAACAGCTCGGGACCGCGGCCCGATGACGCGGTAAGGCTCATTCGGGCAATACCCGGCCAGCATGGCTGACAGGTGTGCTCTCGACGGAGAGGGCCTCAAGCCAGGTCCAGCATACCATAGGGGCGAACAAAAGGCGAATCCACGGAGAATCGGCATTTGAGAGTCGGCAAGATCGCGGCTTCGCCACTTCCAATTAACACCCCCCGCTTGGTATCACAGAGGATCCGAGTCGAACGCATTCAGGATCAGTTGACGAAGATATTGCCCCGGTGCCGTTCTTATTTTGTTCAGAAGGTCATTCCTGAAGTCTTCAAAGTCGACAAATGTGATTCCCGCCGCCTCGGCCGGGCTTGAGGGAATGCCACCAGTTTCCCGCGACTCGAGCGTGAACATGGGACGCGCCGACTTTCCCGACCGAAGCATGAAGAGTTGCACTAAATTCTCGAGCTTATCAATGTCATGGGCCACTTTCGCATCCTCGGTAGCGTTGTTCCGGAACTCGAGCCACAGGCTGGCCAGCTTTGATGTGCCGCTAATCTCCGGATACGTCGCCAGCATCTCGACATAGTCGACCGCACGCTCCTCGAGGCGTTCGGTTTCATGGCTTTTCTGCTCTGGCAGAAAATCCCCCGTATAAGCTTCAATAAAGTCGTGTGCAAACAGCAGCTCGAAGACCCTTTGTTTATCGTAGAGCTCCCAATCTTCCTTCGGCTCATTCGGCAGCATCGTGACGCAAAGTAGGCATGCGCCGTACATGTGGTCGGCCACGGATTCCGGGTCTTTCAATCCTCGCTTCCGCCATCCGTTGCGGGGTTCAACTTTAAGGTGATACATCTGTTCCAGGGCCTTCGCTGGGGGGAAAGCGGTGTTGTTCAGGTTCTGGACGATCATCTTCAGGTAAGCCTGCAGTTTGATGCTGTTGACGCGCGCTCGTTTCAAAGCCATCGTGCCCAGCGTTACCAGGGCTTGCCGTTTATCCTCGTCGATGGGGGCGCGCGCGTGCCGGTGTTGCGCGAGTGAAAACAGCGTGTAGAGAACCAGGTCCTCATAGCCCGAACTTTTCCCCAGGGTAGCGACTGCCTTGTTGTATAGGTAGTGATAGGTGCAGGCCCATTGCTGCAAGTCGTCGTAGTGCAGCATATACTCGCGGGGTTCATAGGGTATGTCGCCGTAGTACTCCAGATGGAATCCACGATTTAGGCTACACCACGCATGATCGCTTAGCAGCTTTTCGATGTACTCGTCTGAAGCGGATTCCTCTTTGAGATAGATGCGGCTGACGTACATCGTTCGCTGCAAAAGCATATTTTGCCGCCGCGCGTCGGCGCGGCTCTTTTTGTCGACCCGCGAGGGACTGTCTGTCTCCTCGATCTCCGATCCCACCTTTGGAATCCACTCCTTGAGGAAGGCGATGGTAAGCGGAATCGCCTGCTCATCTTTGAGCCGCCCCAGCATGAAACACAGAACCGACCGAAGTTTGGTGTACGTGCCAGGCAACTGATGCTCGCCGATGGTACGAAACAGCGCCTCGGTCGTATCCAACAGTCGACCTGGCGTGAAGTCGCCGCGTCGCGTCATCTCTCCGAAGAATCGGCTGATCGTCTTTGGGTAGACGTAGTCCAGCCGCTGCAACTCCTTCGGATCGACACGTAGATTGTTAATGGAACTCGTGACATGGTGGGCGATGAGGTAGTCTTTGATGCTTTCGTGGCTGTGAATCAGCTCCCAACGGGGATCTCGTGCATAGTCGATGCCAGCAGGCCCCAGCCCTCGTACGCCATAGTCAAAGGCCATCTCCGCTGCGCGGTTAACTTCGGTCTCAGCGGAATTGACCCGCGCCCTGCTCGACATCCAGTCGGAGCAGTACAAGTCATAGAACTCGGTGAGAGTCTTGACGGCGTGATACTTCGGTATCTTGAGCTTGTTGGCCAGCAGCGAGATGGTCATGAGATCGAGTTGCTCAAGTCGAAATGACGGCAGTTTTAGCCTTTGTCTGACTCGCGCTTGCCAGCCCGAATCATGTTTGTTACCAGGGAGCGCAAAAAAAGCTTCCACGAACTTCTCTTCCTCCGCTGAGTTCGTCCGGACGCCGTTGAGTATGATTCGCCTTTCTTCTTCCCCGGATTCGATGACGGGAACTTTGGCCACGGGATAGTGTTTGGCATATCTCAGCCCAACTCCCACAAGCTTCTGTGTCGAGATTTCTGCTGATACGAATTCAAATAGAGCCCTTTCGGCTGGGTCCGTTGTCGGCACATATTCGTCAACCCCGTCGATCAGGACGACCATCTGGCTTCCCGGCGCGGATCGAAGAACGGCCTTCAACAGTTCGACATCATGGATCAGCAAGTTCTCGGCAGCATTGGAATATCGGCCGCAATCCAGCAACACGGGAATCAATTCACTCAGCCCAGCGTCCCGTCGGGCTTCGAGCGCGAGATACAACAGATTCAGCAGCGTCGTCTTCCCTGTTCCGGGCGGGCCATCTATGCGCAAGGGATAAGACGAGCGGCTTTCGGACACGAATTGGGCCAAATCCCAGATGATGTTGGGCGAGCTGCCGAATCCCGAACCGCTGTCCAGCAGCAGCCGGAAAAGCTCATGGAAGGGAGCTAGATCGGGAGAGTTACGGATGGTGGTCCGCTTCAGGTGATGAGCCAGGGACTCTTGGCTCAATTCCTTGACCTTTTGTTCGTTTAGCATTGATTCCAAAGAGACGTCAGGCCGGAAGACTTGGTTCTTACTCTTCGGTTGGGTGTCGTCTTGAGTAGAGATCGATGCGGCGAGTGCTGCGCTGAGATCTTGCAGAATCGCGGGCAAGCTGACATTCCTCGGTCTGTCGGCGGCGGCGGCAGCGATGAAATCGGTCAGCCATCCTTCGCGGTGAGCCTTGTCCAACAAACGGAAGACAGTCGCTTCAAGTCCTTCACTCGGGAAATTGTTGTCCAACCGAAAATTAAACTTAAACAGGAGCAGTTGACTCAGGTCTTGCCGATCATACGCATCCAGGAGTGCTCGTTGAAGTTGTATCCATAAACGGTGCGTTGGGCTTCGCATTTCGCTACCAGTTCCGTGGCTGGCCAGTGTTGGCGGGGCATTATATGACAAGTCGGTGCCTTGATAGAATAAGAACAGGCGGCTGCTTTCACGCGCGAAGTCGGCGAGGGGAAGCGCAAACCTCGACTAGGCGAAATGTCAGACCATCTTCATCTCGCACCCGACATTTCACGAGGGGGCCAAGGCCAAAAGCCGATTCATTTCCGAGGCGACCGTATCGCGGGATGCGGTGGCAACGACGTGCCCGAGGGCCCGATAAGCTCTCGAAATGAGATTCATCGGGAAAAACAACAGCGATTGGAATTTCAGGGACTTACACGAAACACGAGAGAGCGCTAAGTCATTGCAAAATAGCATAAGGGAACTCATCGGAATTCTTATTGCTCCCTTAAAGCTCCCTCGGCGTTTCTCGGTTCTCCAGTCGTGGTCTAGAAACCAACCACCCAGAATGGCAAGTCGGCTTCGGGCCCAAATCTCGCGGCGCGGATGGCAGGCCGACAAAACCATTCCTGAACTCCCTTCGATACGTTTCACGAAGGCTCCGATTCCCATATGTCGCCTCGCCAAGCTCCAGCACGGATGTTATCACCGCTGCCTCTTCGACTAGGATGACGACCGTGCAAGTGTTCTTCGGTACTTTCGCTGGCGCCGCTGGGCACCCTGCTTGGAACGAGACGAGCGGCAATCGACTCCGCACCAGGGAGGACTCTCGACTATCGCTGACGTATGAGGGCCACGAGTTTTCGGAGGCAGCCCGTATTGACACCGTGTGGAAAAAGCCAAGGAAACAGTCGATAAGGCTACGGCACCCTTATGCTGGAGGGGTTAACAATCGCTTTTGTGGTCGCTGTGAAGCATGCCCTCACGGTAGGTGCTGTCGGCTCGTAAGAAAAGTTTCGGAAAGGACTGCATGTCAACCAAAGTAATGACCGGACTCGGGCTCCCTTTTTATGAGACGGCCCTTGAATTCACGCTCGACATGGCCGAACGAAGGCGCCACCAACTCATCAGATATCCCGCAGCCGTGATCGTGCTGGCAAGCACGGCGCTGGACGCATACATGAACGAGACACTCGCGTTCTTCCACTTCATGGAGCACGATCTGCAGAAGCGACAAGAGATTGCCGGACTGCGCACTGAAAAGTTGCGACAGAAGTGGATCGCCGCTCCCCTGCTGCTTGGCGGCACTGCGTTCGACGCCAGCGCCGAGCCGTTTCTGTCGTTCGATCTGATGTTGAGGTTGCGAAACAAACTAGTTCATTACTCAGCGGGATTCCGCACGACAAGCGAATATCCACTTGAGAAAATCGAGGAATATAGGAAACGGTTCACCTTCACGCACGAGGGAACAGCAGATTGGACTTCGCAGGTATTGAATCTCGATTGCGCCCGTTGGGGATGCAGGACAGCTCATGCGATGGTCCAGACATTCCACAAACTGAGTCACGTTCAGCAACTTCAGTTCTGGCCCGATCCGGCGTGAGCCGCGCGACTAATAAAACAGCGAAGCCGACCCTATCGGCATCAACTCCCGTACTGTCGGCCATCTGGACATTGGCCAGAAACGGGTTCTGGGAAATCAAGCCACAGAAATTGGACGTCCTCAAAGAGGTCCGTCGACTCTTCCTTGAATGATAACGTCCTTTATCATCTACAAAAATTGCATCTTAACGGGATGATGCCAAACCGCTTTCCCATAGATAGGAGTTACTTCCCACAAAGGCGGGCCATCTCTCCTCAGTCGGCAGATTGGACCAGACTTACGTTATCGTCGGCGGTCGCGGATACCCTTAACCCACGTTTCTAGGGCATCAATATCCTTCTTGAGTTCAGCGGCCGCGGGTACCGGTGCACGCGCTGCCGCCGCCTGATCGTGACCTGGCAACCACATCGAGCACTTTGTCATTGCCGTCTCAACCGTTTTACAATCTTCTTCCTTAATGTCGGCAAGTGGGGCAAGCCTATTCGTTTCGACGCTTGGTCTGTACCGTTCCACTACCCCGCCCAAGAGAACTTCTTCCAGGGCACGTTCCCATGCTTCGCGCAATAGGCCATAGAGATACTTCGCCTCCTGTTCATAGGCGTCTTGATTCCCGTTGCGGGAAAGTTTGTCTGCTGCTTGCCAGCGGTTCTTGAGGTACCCAATCTTTCCTTTCACCGGCATCGCAACCCAGGGCAATTCCTCAGCACACACACCAGCGCCCTTGGATTGCCGGCGGACATGCTGGTCAAGCGGCTGAATACTGCTCTGCTCGGCAAATTGCTTTAGCGCCAACAGGAAGACAACATCGTGCGTGAATACGATGACTTGCCGCCGCTTCGATTCCTTCAACAAGCGCCTCGCCACGGCATTACGCCACTCAAAGTCTAGCGAGGAAACTGGGTCGTCGAATACGATAGCCGAAGGATCATCGGCTGTACTGAGTTCGGCGAAGAAAGCCGCAATCGAAATACAGCGCTGTTCGCCCTCGCTGACGACCTTTGGAACGTCAATACCCGGATTTCGGGTGAGGATAAGCTTGTGGTAGAAGACTCCTTCCGCGCCTCCAACCTCTTTCAGCTCGACCTCGACGTGATTGAATTCGAGATCCCGCAACTCATCCTTGAAGCTTTGCTTCAGGCGCTCTGAAACGACGGCCTTCGTTACCGCAGAACTCTTCTGCGTAATGGCATTCGGCCTTGTTTCCTCAATGCACTGACCGTATGCGGCGACCTTCTTCTTGTTCTCAATCTCATCGAGGATGCTTTGCTCATGCTTCGCAAGTAGAACCCTCGCTCGGAGTTCCTGCGCTTCGTCGCCCATCTTCTTGCGCGCCTCAGTAGCTCCGCCTTCGCGCAGAGACTTGATACGCGCCTCGATCTCAAGCGCGATTGACTGCGCCTGCTGCGCGGCCAACGCGAGAGGAGGACAGCCGTCGCCTAGGTCCTTGTCCTCTGTGAGCACGGCGACGACCGTGGCGCGGCGCTTCTCGTTCTGGGCGATTGCTGTGCTGATAATCTCAGCTTTCGAGTCGTGCTCTAAACGAAGTTCCTTTATAGTTTCCGCAACCGCCTCCGTGGTCGTCTTGAGGGAAGCGAAGGCGTTCCGTCTGCGAATGAAGTCCTCCTGAAGCTGGCGAAGTTCCCGCTCAGTCGTCGAGGTTATGAATTCTTCAAACTGCCTAAGCCTGTGAACTGCTGCGTGGTCGAGGTCCTGCTGACAGAGAACGCACTTCGATCCGTCCTCTGTGACCGGGAAAGCTTTCGCCGGGTAAGCCTGCTGTTCGGACAAAACCCGAGACGACTCCCACATCGTCTTCCACTGCTCGCCACCCGTTCCTGGGAGCAAGCTCTGTGGAAATGTCACCTCACGCAAGCGCTTCGCTTCCTCGCTCTTACGGCGACCTTCCTTCCTGACGTCAAACACTGCCGCAACCTCTACATCCGACAAAGCCGACTCCACTCCGCTGAGATGCTCGCCAAGCGCACGGACACGACTGGCGCGGATATTGAGTTGGGCAATCAGTTTGTCAGGATCGTTGGCCTGCAAATCTTGCCGGGTCTTTTCCAAGAAGCCAAGCCGCGTTTCTTCCTCTGGCGATAGTCGTGTGACTGCCTGAACGGCTTCCGGCTTCGTAAGTGAATTGATGTTTCCTGCGAGCCTCGCCGCCGCTGTCCCCGCGGGAATCTGAGCGACGATAGGAGCAAGGGTGTTGGTATTCAATGCGCGCTGTTCTGATTCGAGCCTAGTGCGAACCGCCCTGCAGGATTTGACGAGCTTATCAAACAGGTCTAGCCCGAAAGGAAGAAACGCAACATCCGTCCTCTCGTTGAGATAGACGGCGGCGCACTGCATATCAAAGATACTTACACGAGAGATGAATTCATCCGCGTCACCACCTACCCACTGGCGACCAGTCTCCTCGCTTCCGACCTTATAATTGATTGTCACTACTGGCTTGGGGGGAGCGATGCCGGACACGACGTTTCCTAGAATCTGCTCCTGCCCGCGTGCGCGGCACGCCTGCTTGAGGATTCGAATGTAACCAGTCTTACCTGCACCATTGTCCCCATAAACAATGGTGAGGCCGGGGGAGAACTTGAGGGTCTGATCTTCCGCCAGAGCGTTTACGCCCTTGTGATGGAATATCGATTCCAAGGAGACCGCTGCCGCCGTTCCCTCTCTATCTGGCACATGTTCCTTAGCAAGAGCTGTGACCTCTGCCTTTTCGGCTAAACCGTGCTCCCCCTTGCAGATTTCGGTAAAATCGCGGATGTCGTAGTCCGAGAGTTCACCGTTCATGACCAGACGGCGCAGCGCGTCGCGCTGCCATATCGGGCGATCTGCCGACCAAGCGAGAATTTCTTGGAGGACGTTCACCATCATTCCCCTCTATCCGGCCAGCTGGCCGAGAGCTTCGTGGAGCTTAACCATCGCCAGCGTATCCAACTTACAGTATTCGAGCAGCCGTTTCCGAGTAATACTGACATCATTGCCTACAATTTCCCCTCTAGCCATGCGTGCAAAGCGTGTGATCACAGTTTCTCCATCGGCAACTTCAAGTCCGGCGTAGGATAAATTCGGAACCAGAGCGGGCAGCACATTTTTAATTGAGAAACTTCCACGAAACTCCGGGTGATACACATTGTCTTGGATAACCGGAAGAAGGTTCACGAGCCTGTCGATAATCGACTGCAGTCGTTTCGCTAAGTCGCCGTACGCATCTCTGAGAGCCGTTATCCGCGCCTCCTCGAATGTGCTATACACGATAATTGAACCGTGATCCCCCAACTGGGTGACCAACGCTTCGGCTAGCTCTCGTTCGGAATCTTTCTTGGCGTCAGCCAAAAATTCGCTATGACACGGCTCAGCACTGATACTCTCGCGACAGTGAATGCTGAACTGCGTTAGAACCTGTTGGTGACAACCGTGTCCTTCGTAGATCGGGAGCACCGTCGCGACGGTCTCAAAGTCCAGATAATAACAGGGCCAAACCACGCTCTGGAGAGCGGCCCGTAGACCGGAATCGACAACCAGTTCGCCCGTAAGCGTAGCTAGCTTCGCGCGGTTTTGGCGCTCGTTCAAATCGAGGTCGTTCGGGGCGTGGGCTAAATCGATGATTCCTGCGGCGGATAGTTGCTTTAGTTTTGTATGGTGGAGGCCGGGAATTTCCAAGACGGTATGGGCCAAACCGGACCCGAGGCATTTGCAATCAAAGAAAGCGCAGCTTCGGCATGCAGAAACCAACGTTGGGGTCGGCCGCGTATCTCTAAAGAGAGCATTGGTGACATACTGGGCATCGCGTTCAAACCTGGCAACGCGCCTATTTACTTCATCCGTCTTATCAACGACCTCAAAAAGACGATCCGCCCCATCACCAAAGCGAAACTTTCGCGACAATAAAACGAGAGATGCTTTGACAACTTTCAGGCCAACTCGCTTGAGAATCATCACGGTGTACCCGAGGTCATCAATTAGCTCTTCGATCTCGGTCGTATCCGAGAAGCTTGATTTCACCTCAAGCACATGCCAGCCGTCGCCCTGACGTTTGAGAATATCCGCTTTGACCACGAAGGGGCCAGCGACGAATGCTGGTTCAAACAGAGTTTCAATCGAGGCGTCGGACACCAGGTCCTGCGTGACCTCCGCAATGGTTTTGCTAGCCCGCTCCGATACCAAAACCCCATTCGGATACAGCGTTCGCGCCAGCCGCCCAATTTCCTGCCCCTGCTCCATCCGAAAGCGTTCGGCTTCGTTTGGAATTGCACGAACGGCGCGTAGTCCGAACCATGCCTTGGACAAGCACTGTTCAGCGGTAAGCCAATCAGACTTATTTATGGTGCACTTCATTCCTGTCCAGGAGATTAGACCCCTGCACATGCGCTGTGCAAATAGGGGCCCCGACGCAATGCACTCCGCTGCGCCTTGTCGGCAGGGTTCGCCGTGGCGTTGTTTTTGGGGCTTTCCAGTGATACCTTCGCCTAGCGATCATTCCTTCCATACTTTTTGATATCGGAAATGGTGCCGGGAGGGACTCTGTCAGCGATCCAAAAATATCGAAAAGCTCAGATGAAGACTCTGACGAATAAGATCGGAGTCTATGCGCTCTGCGATCTTGACGGGATCCCGGTGTATGTTGGCCAAAGCAAAGACGGCATTCAGGCTAGAGTCCGTCGCCATCTAACCTCCGCCAGGTCAGACATCATCGCCAATCGACAGGTCGATCCATGGGAAATTGCTTTTGTTCACGCATACCCGGTTGATCGCAACGCAGAGATTCCAATACTTGAAGCAAGTCTTTTTGCCAAGTTTCATGAAGAGAAGCCCCTGATGAACGGATCGATTCCCGTTGCGCGCGGGCGCTTGCTAAAGCGCCTGCCACAGCCTGCGGAGATCATACAAATGATGCCCAACGAGGAAATCAAGGTTCGGAAAGATCCCGCTTTGCGCCTCCCCCGACAGATCGAACATATTGGCCGCCTAGTCGATCACATCTTGACAGTGAAGGACAGCGCTCAGCTTCGTCGCTCGCTAGCCGCGCATTTCGACCGTCTCGATGCATATCGAGGAGCGTTTCTTAAAGCCGGTGCTGTCATCACCCGAGGCGCAGGGGAAGATGAAGACGACGAGGCTTGATGAAAATTCAACCATTCAACGCTCTCAGCCAACAAGGTTAGTGTTGAAGAGAACATCGGTTCCATCAATTTCCACTAGCCAGCCGCCCTCGCTTTTTCTTGGCATTCCAACGTTTGCGTAATGCATTCGGCGATGGCACGTCGGGCATAATACGACGAGATACTCGGGATCAAGGCAGCCTTCCGGTGGGTCGGCCGCCAGGTGAAACAGGTGATGCACTTCACAATAACGCGCGCCATCTCGCTTCACGAAACCCGATACGCCGCAAAGCTGACACGAATCCCCACGCCGCCGTTTTACGAGATTAGTGATGGCGCTAGGACGCTCATACGTTTCCAAGAGACGCCTAATGCGTCTGAGCACATAAGGTGCACGCTTCCCAGGGCCAGGAAGGCTCGCAAGTTCTCGCTTTAGAGACTCAGAAACAGGGTCTGCTGCTAGGGAGAATCTTTCAACCTCAGCTCCATCTGTCCCGCCGGCCTTTAGGATCCCGTCAAACAGCTCAGCAGAAATCCGCCGGACACTGTTGCGCATCGTCGTCGGGGGTTCCCACGTACCCCCATTGGGCGCCGCATAGAAATCTACAGCTGCCGGAAATACCTCGTAGCCGCTAATCTCGGCGTACGAGTGTCCCACGTCCTCGGTATCTTCATTAACCGCTGCCACCGTTCCTGCTCCGAAGTAGACCTGGTCCCCGCCATCACGAGGCTCGTAATAAATGAACGGCGAGGGCAAATCAGAAAACGACTTTAAGTACCGAACCGGGAAGTGGTATAGCTGGCCGGTTACATCCTTATATCCCGATCCCTTGCGGTACTGATTCAGAACCAAGAACGTCAATCATGTCTCCCGCGATATAAATTCGTCGCTTTCTCAATCTGACGCGACTTTGGTTGCAAACACGCAGGGTTCCACGGTCCCCGGCGCCGCAAGGATCGGCCACCAGAATTCATGACCTGACCATCCGAGGTCCCTCGTCCCTTCCTGCCGTAGAAGGATTAATGCGGGTTTAGACCGGAGCGGATCAAGCACCAATCTGCGGATTGTGGCCCCGCCGCCGAGGATCGAAAGACCGGACTTGTCGCCTGACTTTTCTCGCGACAGTTTTCTGCCAGTCTCCGCCATTAATAAGACTTTTCCGTCACCGCCGTTCCTAACATCCGAATAGTAGTCGAGCAATCCCCGCATTGCGTCCCATTCGAATTCGTTGTCGGAAAAGTCCAAGGTCTTTTCCAGAATCGCGATGATATGCAGCGCCGTGCCGCGATCTATCTCAACGAACTTTTGCTTGTCGCGCGCTCCGTTCGGGATAATTCCGTTAAGTTCACGCTCGGCGGCCGACAATTCGCGGGCCGTCCGCGTCTGAAATCCCGTGGGCAGATACATGCCTGCCGGCCTCACGGCCACGACATTACTCAGCAGCACCTTGTTAGGCGCGCATGGACGCACTCGATTGGCCGCATCCGCCTGAATAAACACCACTCCTTGCTCGTGCGCCCCGCTCTCGAAGGCCCCCCGCAGCGTGTTCTCGAATTCGTTGATCGTGTAGAGCCGATCGTAAACGTCGCGCGACGTATAGAAGCGCGTGACCGCGAGATCGCGCCGATCACGGTTTCCGTACATGCGCGAATGCTGTAAGACCGTATCCGCTTGCATTGTCCTCGGATTTCGGCCGTAATAAAAAGCGATCAGGTTGGGAATCGTGATGCCTCGATCGAGAATGTTCCCACCTACAAAGATATTGAAAGGCGTTCTAAGCCTTAACTCAGAATTCTCGTCGAGCAGGTTCACAACTGCGTTGTCTGAGTTCACTTTCTCGCATACAACGTCGCCTCCCTCAAGCGCCTCCACAAACATCTGGAAGGCCTGCTCGGGTTTCGGAGTGCGTCCTTTGTCGGCTTCGATAGAAGCCCGAAGATCACTGAACGCTCTATCAAAAACCGGACGCAACATCTCCTGATTATTCGTCGCGGCCTCGGTCGCCGTGCTGACCACCCATTCAATTACTTGATCCTGCCAGGTGTGAGCGGCCTTCTGCGTATCGTTATGGATGACCATCGCATATTTACGTTTCTTCTCACCCGCCTCCGACTGCTGCCACCGACGCAGGCATGCCGCGAGAACGAATGTAGTAATCGCCCGCACCAATCCGGTCACGTTTGGCGAATCGAGCACTCGGTCTTCCCGGATGCGCCTTTGGTCCTCTTTTCGCAGAGCGTCTTGCTCCTCGCGTCGCACCTCGACAAACAGAAACGACCTGGGATCACCTTCCGCCGGTGCCAGAAAATAATCGTCGCCGCCGACATACCCGCTGTGAATCGGCAGTAACTCGGTGAACGCTGGCTTTTTCGGCTTGAAAATGTAACCGCCCTCAGGGGGGATCTGGTAATCATCCGGCTGGAGATATAGAGAGTAAGGCGTCGCAGTGACCTGGAGGTAAGCCACCTTCCCTACCAACCTTCGCAGTGCGTCCATCTGTTCTGCAATCTTCCCCTGCTCGATATCCGGTTGATCCTTTTTGCGCACGAACCTCACGCTGGCGAGATCGGCTTCATCATCAACGATCAGAACTCGTTTCTGTTTGAGATCGGGATAATCCTCATCAAAAAAGTGCAAAATCCGCTCCAGGTTTTTGGCCTGTTTTTTTGCGACTATAACGAGCTTTCGGCGCTGTTCGCTCTTCGCGAGCTTTCCGGGCTGCTTCATGATATCGATGACTAACACTTCGTCTTCATCGATGAATTCTCGAAGATCATGGCCGAGGCGGGCCACCGTTTGGGCTGAAAGCGTCTTTGTGCCCTTGGTGAATACCACGGCGATATCGAAGCCGCGGTCAAAGGCTCGCGCAATGACGCCCACGAAAGCCCGTGTCTTTCCTGACTGTATTTTCCCAAGAAGCATACCGGGCCGCTCGCCGCTCGTGGACGTATCCTCCAGTTGCTTCACAACGCGGTCGATACACGCCGCCAAGAATTCGTCATCCTTTCGACTTTCGCGAAGGCGCGCATAGAACCCAGTCGTCATTACTTACCTCGGCTATATCCCAATATTGCAATCTACTTTGCCAGGAAAGCCCTCACCTGACCACTCAATTTACCTTCAGTTCGAGTGGCGCATTCCCAAACAACAAAGGGCTTCCATCCTGCCGCTTTCAATCTCTTCAGGTTCACGTGGTCTCGCTTACGATTCGTGGCGATCTTTTTCACCCAGTAAGCGCGGTTGCCTTTCGGAACGCGCGCCCCGCGGGCGCATTTATGACCGTGCCAGAAACACCCGTGGACAAAAATGACTTTCCGCAATTTTGCAAAGACGATATCCGGGCGCCCTGGCAAATCCTTTCGGCACACTCGAAACCGATAGCCCAACCCGTGCGCTAGGCGCCGAACGACAAGCTCCGGCGCCGTGTCACGGGCCTTCACGGCCCTCATAATTCGGCTGCGGACCTCCGGCGTTTCCTTCATCGCCGCAGTTCAATTTTCAGGCTTGGATCAGTCTCGAATTCTTCGACAATTTCGTTATACCGTTCGACGATGTCTGTGACGGCTGTCTTTCTGCCGTCGGCGCCGAACTTACCCAATTCGTAGACGTTAATGGCGACGAACTGTTCGATTTCAAAAACATCGATCCGATCTCCGAGCCCCACGTTGCTCGCCAATCCTTCCGCCACATCCAGTCCCCGCTGCAGCGTGACTAAAATCGGCCGAATTCCCTCATTCAAGTTTTCCCGGCAGCGTTCAATCACAGCTTCGCCGGGTGAAGTCGTGACATGGATCGCCACATCGCCCACGAGGAAGTCGCCGGCGCGACCGCCGGGAGAATCAGCCGTTGAAAAACTGTTGTGCTCGAACTTTCCTTTCCCCAAGGCGCAATCGAGCTTCGCTCCAACCAAATGCTGCAATACCGCTCCTGCGTAATACATGCCAGGCGTCGTTTTCTGCCGCTCTTCCGCTTGCTCGATCACGTCCCGAACGACTGTGCGCAGGCTCTTCGAAGCATCGAGCTTGATCTTGAATGGCTTGCCCGCGAAGAATTCGTGAACCCGTTCAATCCAGAATGCCTCGACCGCGTCGAAATCAACATCGCCATGGCTCTCAAGACGATTGAGGAACGCGACATATTGCCGCATGTTGTGCAGGCTGCCACGCGAAGTCCGACCGCCTTCAGAGGCCAGCACGCGATCGATGCCATGTCGTTTTAGGACGGCTTGAACGGCGCCTTTCCCCAGGCCCAGAACTTGGCCGCCACCCTCCGTGATTAGTTTTTCGTTATCAAGCGGAAACCCCATGGTTCGGGCGTGCTGCGTCACGACGAGCGCAACCGAAATCGGTCCCTTCCCTCGAAAGCTGTTTTTCGCCGTGAATGCGGCCAGTTCCTTTTGAAGATCGGCCGCGGATATCTTCATGCAGCTTCCATCTTATGGCTTTCTGCGGCGCTGAGAATTGGTCCAAGGAGGTTCGCGGCCAAAAACCGCACCACAGGGACAACAACCCCGTCGCCAGCAAGATGGTAAGCCTCGTTGTACTTCTGCGGCAGCTTATAGCTGTCCGGCAATCCCATCAACCGTGCGGCTTCGCGCGGAGAGAGCAAACGAGAGCGGACCCTATCGCCATCGACAATTATGATGGACTGCCGACTTGAACCGCCAACCGGAGTGCGGAGACACCCGGAAATATCATCAAACCGAACCTCTGCGCGTTGCATCCGTTCGCCATTTTCGTCCCGGCGGGTGCGCTTGTAGACGCCGCCAACCATCCGCCGTCCCATTCGCTTCGCCAGTTTAACCTTCCTGCGGTTAATCGGGCTCATCAACGACAGCAAGTATTTGGTCTCTTCCGAGGTATGCCATGACACGCCCTGCGGTTCGTCTTCGATCAAGTCTGAGAACGTCACCTCGCGCATCGGAGGCTCCGGAAGGTGCCACCAAAGCCACGCAGCCTTCGAACGCGTCGATAGTTTGTTATACGCGCTCAACAGATGTGGCGGCTGCCAGAGCGGAACAGGTTCCTTAACCATGAGACAATCAGGAACTGAAACGTTTTCATCAACGCAGATAAAGAAGAGCCGCGGCCGCGATTGCGGCACAAACCGCACAGCATCAATGACGAGAGCCCCGAAACGGTACTTTGAGCCGGAAATCGCCGCGCCGATCGCAGCAAAATCTTTTCCCCCGTGCGACGCGAGAGCGCCACAGACGTTTTCAAGAACCACGAGCGAAGGCGCCCGACCTTCTTTGCCGAGCTTTTGCACAAGGCGCCAGAAGGGCCAGAAGGTTCCCGACCGCTCGCCATCCAGACCTGCCCCGGCGCCCGCCAATGACAGATCCTGACAAGGAAACGAAGCCCATGCGAGATTGGCGGCGCCAGGCAGATCCTTCGTCTTCAATGAAGACACATCGCCGATCTTCAACTGTTCGCTGCCCCAGTTCGCCGCGTAGCTGGCGCCCTTTTTGGCGTCGATATCGTTGGCGAAGAGGCAACTCCATTCCTCGCCAAGCCCTGCCCGAGCCATGCCGCCGCCCGCAAAGAATTCGTAGAAGGATGCCATCGTTCTACCCCTGCCCCTTGAAGAGAGGCCACCTATCGGCGATATACTTCTCTGCGGCATCGCGTACCACCCAAGATAGAGAGACTTTCTTTTCCTTGGCGATCATCTCAAGCGTCTTGTAAACATCAGGAGGGAAACTTATCGAAGTCCGAACTGTCGCTGAACTCGAGCTCTTCATTTTCTTTTTGTGAGCCCCCGCAAAGGCTTTCGACTGCACCATAACTTAGACCCTAAGTTTTCACCACATTACACCACATCGGTGAAAGCGCCAAGAGATCGTATACAGGCCGTTCTAACCTGTTGAAAACGCGTGGAGCGAGGCCAATCCCAGTTCGCTCCCTTCCTCCGCCGCATCGGCAGGCCCTCTATGTTACCGCCGCATCGGTGTGCCGAACTGGGTGGTCTCGGTTCGCCGGCACAAGTCTTCCGCGCGAATCGGGCTTTCTCTCGATTGCGGGTCGCTGGGCCATTTTTTGCGCCACCTGGAGCAAGAGCCTGCGGTCACCTTCCTTAATTCGTCCCAGGAGTCTACGAAAGTTTTGGAGGATACGCGCTTCTTTTCCCGAGCTTCCCCACGGAACCTCGCTCGAGACGTTATGGTTCGGAAGGTTGATCGGCTTGGGCGGTTCTTGGCCCTCGTAAAAGAGCTCGTAGAGCGGAACTCCCATGACGTGTGCCAGCTTTTCAAGAGTCTCGACGGCCGGTATGGTGTGACCGTTCTCGGCGCGAGAGAGGTAGCAGCGAAGCAGGCCCGTGCGCCTCTCAATGTCTCCCTAGATCACGATGCTTTCCGAGGGTCGTATTAGCCATCATCCCCGAAATGCATACCTGGCACCCAACGTGTTGGAGATTCCCGAAACGCCCTATCGAAGCACCGCTCCGCCTTGGGCATCCTCATCCTCCACAATTCGCATGGCCACACCGGTTACGCGACCGACGATCTCTGCCTGCGATGGGTGCGCGAACTGCCTTACCGACTGGCGCGACTGCGGATGGGGAACCACCACCAGTTTCCCTTTGTCGATCTCACACCAACCACATAGGTATCCATTGCGAAGCTCGGGGAGATTCGCGGGGGCGAGGCCTTCGATCTTTTGCAACTGCTCAATACCGGGCATTCCGGCACGCTGTCCACCATCCACGCAAACTCCGCGCAACAAGGTCTCGCACGTTTCACCAGTTGTGTCTTGCAGAGCGGGATCGAGCTACCTTACAGGGCCATCAAGACCAACATCGCCGACTCGCTCAATGTCATCGTCCAGGTCGAGCGCCGCCCCGGACGAAGGCATATCTCGGAAGTCCTCCTGATCAACGGCTATGACCCGGATAAAGACTTGTTCGATTACGGCGCGGTCTTCCAGACCAAGCAGGAACAAGAATGAGCAGTGGCAATTCATTCACGCCGAAATCGCTCACGGCGGCGGAATATGTCCGGGCGCTGTTCGAGACCGGTGAGAACGCCGCGATTCTGGTACGGAATCGTGGAACCGGCAAGACGATTCAGAGAATCGCGAGGGCCGAGGCAATCGCAAGTCCTGAGTTTCAAGAATGGCTCGCTGCACAAAGCGCTGCGGGTGCCGATGTGTATGTAGGCATGAACCCGATCGCGGAGGGCGCTTACAGCAGGACAAAGGAAAACATCAAAGACATTCGGCACGCCTATCTCGACCTCGACAGGAACGGTGACGCGTCCCTCGAAGCGATTCGGAAATCTCCCGGGGTTCCGGCACCGAACTTCGTTCTCGATACTTCGCCCGGCAAGCACCAAGTTGTATGGAAAGTGACAGGCTTCAACCAAGAGGAGGCAGAAGCCTTACTCCGCAACCTCTCCACTCGATTCGACGGCGACCCGGCAGCAACCGATTCGACGCGCGTTCTCCGCTTGCCCGGATTCCCGAATCAGAAACTCTCCGAAGGCTTCATCGTAGAGGCGCGCCAAGAAAGTGATGCCGTTCAGACGCCCCGCGATTTCGCGCTCCAAGAAGGCTCGCCCGAAACGCCTCAGCACGCGGTCGAGCGCCAAGAACGGCCCCGCACCATGCCCGCCGATCACAAGAGCCAATCCGAGCGCGATTGGGCCTACGCGAAACGCGCCCTCGCACGCGGCGACGCCCCCGAGGACGTAATTCGTAGAATTGCAGATTTCCGATCTGAGGATAAGCCGGACCCAAGCTACTACGCGCGTCACACCGTTGCGAACGCAATTGCTGATCTGGAGCGCAAGCACTCAGAGGGCAAGACGCCCGCTGACGCGCCTTTGCCAAACCACTAATCGACGGGCCTATGGAAACGAATCAACTTGTCGAACCTCTTCTCGATTGTGCCAAAGCCGCAGAGGTGTTGGGCGGTGTGCATCCAAAGACGGTCGAACGCTGGGCGCGCGAAGGGCGCATACCAGCGTATCGCTATTTTCGCCATTGGAGGTTCCGCGCTTCCGAGCTGGAAATCTGGCTACGTTCTCAGGTAAATTCAGTTTGCCATCCGTGCCGCTTAGACCAGGAGAAATCGGATGGAACATAAGCGGCAACGGGTTCAATTTGGTTGGCTTGATTTGAAAAAAAGGAGGAATGGCCCAGAGGTTTGGGTCCTGCGTTATCGAGAGACACTTTCGGACGGCTCAAAACGCGTGCCAAGTCGTGTCGTCGGGACAGTTAAGGAATATCCGACGGAGTCGCGGGCACGCACGGCGAGCATGTCCCTTTTGCTCTCGATTAACCGGGACAAGCCCCAGGGAGTTTCTGTTTCCTTCGGAGCGGTGATTGTGCGGTATCTCGCGGAAGAGATTCCTGAGCGACACTCGACCGCGTCTCGCTATCAGTCATGGCTGAAGAACTACATAAAGCCCAAATGGTCGGATTTCTTGCTCAACCAGATAAAGCCTCTGTTGGTGGAAGACTGGTTGAAAAAACTCGACCTCGCGCCGAAGAGTAAGTCCCATGTCAAAAATCTAATGCGCCTATTGTTCAACGCGGCGATGCGATGGGAGTTGATCCCTTACCAACTCAACCCCATGAACCTCGTACGCGTGAGGGACGGTTCCAAACGGAAGAAGGAGCCAACAGCGCTTTCGGCCGATGAATTCAGCCGCCTGTTGGAACACATCCCCGAACCGTTTCGAACGATGTGCATTGTGGCTATGTGCTTGGGACTTCGAGTGGGAGAAATACTTGGTCTACAGTGGAACGCCGTCGATTGGGACGGGTCGCGTATTGCGATCCGTCAGTCTTATGTCTATGGACGGCTTGGCGATGTAAAAACGCCAGGCTCACACCGATGGATGCCACTGGATCGTTCTCTGGCGGAAAGATTGCGGCAGCACCAACTGCGATCGGTTTCGCCGGTGAATACGGAGGACTGGGTGTTTGCAAACCCTGAAACAGGAAGGCCGTATTGGCCAGGCCGCATTCAGGAGAACTGGCTCGTCCCCGCGGCAACAAAGGCGGGGTTGGGCCGGATCGGCTGGCATACATTTCGGCACAGCCATTCCACACTGCTACACGCGCTCGGTGTCGATCTTAAGGTACAGCAGGAACTCTTGCGACACGCGGATATTCGCACCACGATGAATATCTACACGCACGCTGTTCCCTCTGCACTTCGAGAAGCCAATAGTAAGGTGGTTCGTTTGGTGATACCGGCACAGGTAGCGTGAGCTTATTGCTCCCTAAAGCTCCCTCGCGAATCTGCAACTCACAGTGAAGAAAGGAAATGTTGGTAGGGGCGGTGGGGATCGAACCCACGACCTTCGGCTTAAAAGGCCGCTGCTCTACCACTGAGCTACGCCCCTAACGTAAACGTACGAAACCGCTACACGATAAATGTTGAGCGCGACCGCGCG
>Ga0210398_10000921_pt1 | contig 31828 bp, 14 predicted proteins | sample IncBWC4OmetaG_FD_161047 | JGI IMG/M metagenome (GOLD analysis project Ga0210398, IMG submission 161047) | Forest soil microbial communities from Barre Woods Harvard Forest LTER site, Petersham, Massachusetts, United States - Inc-BW-C-4-O | ecosystem: Environmental > Terrestrial > Soil >... | reverse complement strand
ATATCGAGCGAGTCCAGATCGTTCCAGCCCACTGCGGGTCCGGAGGCGTTCTCCCAGCCAGGAAGATCGCGGAAGCGCTCATAGATGCGCGGCCAGTCGGTGAGTGTGCCGCAGCCCCCCTCGCACTCCACGTCCTGATCGATGCGGCGGGCGTTGGCGTATTGCTGCCAGACGCTCAGGTAGTCCTGATCGAGGGCCCAGGAAATCGTGAGCCAGATGGGGCGGCCGCTGGCGGCAATCGCCTTCGACCAGGCTGCGACATCTGCGCGGTTGTCGATCGAGAGGTTGTAGCTGTCGGAGCCGGGGGTAACGCCATCAAGCTTGATGAGATCGACTCCCCAGGAGGCGAAAAGCGCGACTACGGAGTTCATGTACTCCTGGGCGCCAGGCTTAGTGAAGTCGATTTTGTAGTGATACGGCGAGGTCCCCGGCGCGCCGAAAGCATTGCCGGCGGTGTACGGAACCACGAGGATGTCCTGAATGTGATAAGGCGTGCCGAGGATGGGCGAGTTAGCGGCCACCGCGGGGTACTCGACGCCTGGGATCCAGTAGATGCCAGCCTTCTGTCCATTCTGATGAATGTGATCGATGAGGGTTTTGATGTCGGGGAAGGTGGTGCTGTTGGGGATGGGCCGTCCATTCGCATCAAAGCTGCCCTGCCAGCCGGAGTCGATGTTGATGTACTGGTAGCCGTGGCTCTGCAGGCCGGAAGCCGCCAGCGCGTCGGACTCAGCGGCGACGTTGGCCTGGGTAAGGAATCCGGAGTTGATGGTTTGTTCGCTGAAGGTGCTCCAGCCGAGATACGGCCGCTGTCCTTCACCGTTGACCTGGGCAATTGTGGAGAGACAGAAGGCAAAGAGGAGAGCGCCGGTGAAGGTCGCCGCGAGTCGCCTGCCGGGATAACGGCTGCGGAGCAAACGGCGAAGGTGGACAGCGGCACTGGAGTTGATGGGCATGTGGGGGATCATGGCGGCCTGCTCCTTCAGGGGGTTTAAATGGGGGCCGGGGTTTTGCGGGGCCGGGGTTGGCTGGATTTGTTCCGGTAACGTTCACGGACTAAAGCTCAGTAAAAAACAACGGCAGCCTAAAGCCGGCCGGATTCGATTGTCAAGCGGCAGCGAGGTTTTTCTTGGGAGGTTGATTTCATAGCGACGGAGCGATCATTTGGCTCCAATTTGGGCCGCATGGATCCAACAGGAACGAAAGTTATTTCGCGGAGGTAAAAGCTATTGCCAACTCCGCAGGATCGGCGTTAACGTTAACGAGACGATTTCTTACCTCACTTGTACCATGCCCAGCCACACCCTGAATCCGCCCGCTGCCGGCACTTTCCAGCTCGTGCTCCCCGATCCGCCTGCCGGAGAAACCGGCGCCGTGAAAGCCTGGCAGGAACCGGTGGTGATGAAAACCTGGCTGCCGGCGGCGCCCGATCCCAATCCTCTGTTCCTTGAGAAACGTGTTTACCAGGGAAGCAGCGGCAAGGTGTATCCGTTGCCCGTGATCGATCGGATAGCGACGGAGCCATGCGAGCACAGCTGGCAGGCGGTGCATCTTGAAAATGAGTACCTGCGCGTGATGATCCTGCCGGAGATCGGCGGCCGCATCCACGTGGGTTACGACAAAATCAACGGTTACGACTTTTTCTATCGCCAGAACGTGATCAAGCCGGCGCTGGTGGGCCTGGCTGGTCCATGGATCTCGGGCGGTGTTGAATTCAACTGGCCCCAGCATCACCGCCCCGCGACGTTTCTGCCCGTCGATGCCACGATCGAGCGCGAGGAGGACGGCTCGGTGACCGTATGGTGCAGCGATCACGACCCGCTCTCACGGATGAAGGGCATGCATGGCGTTTGCCTGCGGCCAGGATGCGCCTTCATCGAGCTCCGCGTGCGGCTGTACAACCGCACCTGGGATGCGCAGACGTTTCTGTGGTGGGCGAACGCGGCGGTGCGCGTCCACGAACACTATCAGTCCTTCTTCCCCAGCGATGTGCGTTACGTGGCCGACCACGCGAGGCGCGCTATCACCGAGTTTCCGTGCAGCCAGGGCACGTACTACGGCATTTCCTACGGGGAGCGCGCGCTCCACGGTGTTCCTGCTGAGGAGAAGCCCGGCAACTTCGTGCCCGACGGCTCTTACCCGGCGAACGACCTGAGCTGGTATGCCAACATTCCTGTTCCCACCAGCTACATGATCGTCAACTCTCGCGAGGATTTTTTTGGCGGCTACGATCACGCGGCTCGCGCGGGGATGGTGCATGTCGCGGATCATGGCATCGCTCCGGGGAAGAAGCAGTGGACGTGGGGCAACCACGAATTTGGATACGCATGGGATCGCAGCCTCACGGAGAGCGACGGGCCGTACATTGAGCTAATGGCCGGCGTCTATACCGACAATCAGCCTGACTTCTCTTTCCTCGCTCCTGGCGAGACAAAAACCTTCAGACAGTTCTGGTATCCGATTCGCGAGATCGGCGTGCCGGACATCGCCAACCTCCATGCCGCGCTGCGCGTCTGCTGCGAGAGCGGCCAGGCGCTGATTCACCTGCTCGTCACGCGCGAACTGCGTTTGGCTACAATGCGCATCAGTGCTGGAGGGCAGGAGCTGGCTTTCTGGAGCGGCGCTCTGCGGCCGGAAAGCCCCGCCGTCATCACGTTGGAGCTTCCGCCTGGAGGCGAGCCCTGGGTGCTCGAGCTGGAGTCGGCAGGAGAAGTTTTGTTACGCTACGCGCCTACTGAGATGCAGCCCGCACCGGAGCCAGTGGCGGCTACTGAACCTCCTCCTCCTGAAGAAATTGCAACCGTCGATGAGCTTTTTTTGACCGGCCTACACCTGGAGCAATATCGTCACGCTACTCGCTCACCGGAGCCCTACTGGGGAGAGGCTGTGCGGCGGGATCCGGGCGACAGCCGCGCCAACAACGCCCTGGGACGCCTGCACCTGCGGCGCGGCGAATTCAGTCAGGCTGAACGCTGTGTACGCACCGCCATCGCGCGGCTGACTGCGCGTAATCCGAATCCGTATGACAGCGAGCCACACTACAACCTGGGCATGGCCCTGCTGTTTCAGGACCGCATTGACGAAGCCTACGACGCGTTCTCCAGAGCCATATGGTCGGCAGCGTGGCGCGGGCCCGGCTATCACCGTCTGGCGGAGATCGACATTCGCAAAGCACGCCTGACGGCCGCCATGGATCATCTCGACCGCGCGCTGCGCGCCGATGCTGACAACACGAATGCACGCAATCTTCGCGCTGCCGTTCTGCGCCAGCTGGGCCGTCCCGCCGAAGCGGAGGTCGAGCTCGACACCGTTCTCGCCCTCGATCCTCTCGATGCCTGGAGCCGCTTCCAGAGAACCCGGGTGGCGCCTGCCGACTCCGGAAAGCGGCTGGATGTGGCCTTCGACTGCATCCGCAGCGGTTTGATCGACGATGCGGAGCAGGTTCTCGCGCTGGGCACCGGGGCAATGGAGCTGTACACACGCGCCTTCATTGCTCATCTGCGCGGCGATGCGGATGCGAGCGCCACAATGTACACCCAGGCCGCTATTGCCGACTCAACCTATGTCTTCCCCAGCCGGCTGGAGGAGATGAAAGTGCTTGAGGCGGCGGTGGCTACCCGTCCCGCAGACGCGCGGGCTCCCTATTACCTCGGCAATTTTCTTTACGATCGCCGCCGCCATCGCGATGCGATCGCGCAATGGGAAAGAGCTGCCGCGCTGGATCCTGACTTCGCCACTGTCTGGCGCAATCTCGGCATTGCCTTCTACAACGTGGAGCACGATACGCAGAAGTCACGCGAGGCCTTTCGGCGCGCGCGCATGGCTGCGCCGCAGGACGCCCGCATCCTGTATGAAGAGGACCAGCTGCGGAAGCGGCTCAGTGATGATCCGGCGGAACGACTGGCTGCTCTTGAAGCCCACGCTGCCCTGGTCGCCCAACGCGATGATCTTTCGGTCGAGCTTGCCGCACTCTATAACCACGTGGGACGTCCGGGTGACGCATTGGAGCTGCTGGTTTCGCGGCAATTCCAGCCATGGGAGGGTGGGGAAGGTCTCGTCCTGGGCGAATATGTTCGCGCACAACTGCTGCTGGGCCGCGCGCTGCTGGCGAGGGGGGAGGCACGCGGCGCGATCGAGTGCTTCGAGGCGGCCGATCATCCGCCGCAATCGCTCAACGAAGCGCGGCATCTGCTGGCCAACAGCAGCAACATCGAGTTCTGGCTGGGCGAAGCATGGGCCGCCGCAGGTGAGCGAGGCCGCGCCGCACAGCACTGGCAGCGTGCTGAGCGCCAGCGTGGCGACTTTCAGCAGATGCAGGTGCGGACGTATTCGGAAATGACGTGCTGGAGCGCCCTGGCTCTGCGCCGCCTCAGGCGTACCGACGAGGCCGACGAGCTTTTCGCCGCACTCCTTGCCTACGCCGAGACGCTGGACAAGAAAACGCCGACGATCGACTACTTCGCGACTTCGCTGCCGGCAATGCTTCTTTTCGACGAGGACCTGGGGAAGCGCCAGCACATCACAGCCATGTTTTTGGGCGCTCAGGCGCAGCTGGGGCTGGGCCGCCATGCTGAAGCGCAGGCGGCGCTCGATGAGGTGCTCCAGCTCGATCGCTCCCACGCCGCGGCACGCGATCTGGTCGCGAGCGATGGGCTCAAGAAGGACAACCGCTGACCGTGCATGGCGCGCCTGTTGTTCGCGGCACCACGACGGCGCACCCCGCACCCTCCACCCTTTATGTGTGGGGCATCGCCGTGGTCGCCGCGCTCGGCGGCCTGCTGTTCGGCTACGACTGGGTTGTCATTGGCGGCGCGCGGCAGTTCTTCGAAATTTATTTCCACCTGCGTAGTGCTGCGGCTGTGGGATGGGCCAACAGTTGTGCGCTGGTTGGCTGCTTCGCGGGCTCGCTTGTAGCCGGAGCCCTTGCCGACCGGTACGGACGCAAGCCAGTGCTGCTCGCCTCGGCGATTCTCTTCGCGGTCTCCTCGGTTCTCACTGGGTGGGCGCCGAACTTCACGGCATTCATCGTGTGGCGCATCACCGGCGGCGTTGCCATCGGGCTGAGCTCCAACATCTCGCCGGTCTACATTGCGGAGGTGAGCCCGGCTGCGCATCGCGGACGCCTTGTGAGCCTGAACCAGTTCGCAGTTGTAATTGGCATTCTTCTCGCGCAGATCATGAACTGGCTGATCGCGGCACCGGTACCGGATCGCCTGTCGCCCGCAGTGGCACTGGCCTCGTGGAACGTGCAGCTCGGCTGGCGCTGGATGTTCACCGTCGTTGCCGTGCCCGCCGTAATCTTTTTGGCCTCCTCACTGGCCATCCCGGAAAGTCCCCGCTGGCTGCTCATCCGCAATCGCACAGAAGAGGCGATGAAGGTGCTGCGCCGTGTGACGGGCACAGTGGAGCATGCCACCCGTGAGGCTGCGGCGATCGTCGCGGCCCTCCGCCAGGAGGAGAGCAACGCATCCGGCTGGAGCGGCCTTCTGCAGCCCGGTGTGCGCCGCGTATTGCTGGTTGGGGTGGTGCTTGCGGTGCTCCAGCAGTGGAGCGGCATCAACATCCTCTTCAGCTATGCAGAGGAGGTCTATCGCGCGGCTGGCCTCGGCGCCGGCCAGATCCTGCTGGACATCGTGATCACCGGCACGATCAACCTGATCTTTACGCTGTTGGCGATGGCGTTCGTCGATCGACTGGGGCGTCGCCCGTTGATGCTCATCGGCTGTTGCGGCATCGCGGTCTCGCACCTTCTGGCTGGGCTCGCGTACCGCACAGGCTGGCACGGGACACCTGTGCTGGTGTTGACTCTGTGCGCCATTGCCTGTTACGCCATGACCCTCGCACCCCTCACCTGGGTGCTGATAGCGGAGATCTTCCCCAACCGCCTGCGCTCGGCCGGGGTCTCGACTGCAGTGTCGGCACTCTGGATTTCTTCCTTCGCGCTCACCTACTCCTTCCCGTTTATCAATCGCGCGCTCGGCAGCGCCGGCGCCTTCTTCACCTATGGAACGATCTGTGCCGCGGGTGCTGTCTTCGTGTACTTCTATGTGCCGGAGACCAAAGGCCGGACGCTGGAGGAAATCGAAGCGCAGACGACCCACCCTGCGGCAGGATTGCATTAGCGGAAATCACGCGCTGCGGTTTTGCTCTCTTCTTAGTTTGCTTCTCGTTCGAGGGTGAAGAAGGCCGCCTGAAAGTCGCCGCGCAGCGAGACGGCTACGCCGTGCTGCATCCAGTAATCGCCGCTGGCCCGCTCGACGGCGCCGTCGGCAAGCTGACCGGCCAGGAGATGGAGGCTGTAGATCGCATCCGGATCTAGCCCGCGGAGATACAGCTGCGGAAACGGTTGGCCCTCCTGGCTGGAGTGCAGGAAGGCAAAGACCACCGCCGCTTGGCCATCGCGAGCGACGGACTCGGTGGCCGCATACTCGCTGTTGACCGGCGAGATCAGCCGATAGAGTGCGCCCTGCTGCACCGTCTGGCGCACCGCTTTGTATGCAGCGACCATCTTCTTCGCGGTCGCGAAATCGTCCGGCGTCCACTTGTTGAGGTTGGCCCCGATGCCGAGGCTGCCCTGCATCGACGACAGGAAGCGATATTCGAGCGAGGTCGAGCGGTTGTTCATCCAGTTGGGCGAATCGGTGACCCACGCCATCATCAACCCCGGCGCGTAGGCGTATGTGAAGCCATTCTGGATGCTGAGGCGATCGAAAGGATCGGTATTGTCCGAGGGCCAGACTTCGTCCACATAGCGCAGGACGCCGAGATCGACGCGCGCGCCGCCGCCGGAGCACGATTCGATCTCCACGTGGGGATGCTTCTGCCGCAGCTCGGCGAGAATGCCGTAAAGGTTTTCAACAAACTTGATGTAAACCTCCTTCTGTTCATCGAGCGGCGCCGCGGGCCACCCGGGCTCGGCCCAGTTGCGGTTGTAGTCCCACTTGAGAAATGCAATATCGTTTTCGGTCAGGAGCTTGTCGAGGAAGCCATAAACGTAATCGCGAACATCGGGCCGCGCCAGGTTGAGCACCAGCTGATGCCGTCCTTCTGTGCGCGGGCGGCCAGCGAAGTTCAGCACCCAGTCGGGGTGCCTCCGATAGAGCTCGCTGTCAGGATTGACCATCTCGGGCTCGACCCAGAGGCCGAAGTCCATGCCGAGCGCATGCACCTTGTCGATAAGCGGCTTCAGTCCGTGCGGAAATTTCTGCGGATTGACGTCCCAGTCACCCAGGCCGGCGTGATCGTCTTTGCGCTCACCGAACCAGCCGTCGTCCATTACGAAGCGCTCGACGCCGAGGCTTGCGGCCTTTTCGGCCAGCTCTTCCTGGCCAGCTTCATCAACCTTAAAGCCGGTCGCTTCCCAGGAGTTGTACAGCACGGGGCGCAAGCGATGCGGCTGCGGAACAATGGAGTCCATCTCGAGGCGATGCAACAGACGCGAGGCTCCGCCGATGCCGCTGGCTGAATAGCCACCGTAGAACTTCGGCGTCTCCAGGGAGTCTCCAGGCGCGAGGGGATAGGCGAAGTCGAACGGCGTGTACCCTCCGGTCACGCGCACGCGGTGCTGCCAGTCCTGCTCGATGTTAATCTGCCAGGAGCCGCTCCAGCCCAGCGCGCCGAACCACACGTTGCCTGTGTCCTGATCGGGCTCATTGCCCCGCTCGATGGCGAACCACGGATTGACCTCGTCGCCGGTGGAGCCGCGCCGGCTCTCAAGGACTACCTTGCCGGGATGGAGCGTGCTCTGTTGCAAATTCCACTCGCCTGCCCAGCGTCCAGTGAGATAGCGGAGCCGATAATCGCTACTCGCGGGCAGATTCCAGGTGGCCGCGAAGGCCTGCTCGATGGTCAGTGGAGCGCCGGTGTGGTTTTCAATGCGCGCGGACCGCGCCAGGATTCCCGTCGCGGCGTCGATCTGATAGAGCAGAGCCACGATCACATCGCGACTGATGTCCTTCATGGTGATCGACAGCTCGTTGTTCTGAATCGAGTGCGATACATACCGCAGCACCAGGTCGCGATTGCCATCCGGAAAGGTGATCTTGACGTCGGGCACGACCACCAGGCCGCCACCCCAACCCACAAATTCCTGCGGCGTCGCGTTCACCGGCAGATCAAACGACGAGGTTCCATTGTCCATCTGCGCCGGGGAAATCGGATCGGCCGGACGAAGCCGCTTACCCCAGTAGAGCGACTGCAGTTCACCCTCCTGGTTGACGCCCAAGACGTACGAGACGTCCGCAGCTTCGAGGCGGAAGGTTCGCGCGGCCTGGTCATAACGAATGTCAGCAGTGCTCTGGGCCGTCGCCGGCCAAGGCGAGCAAACGGTGAAGGCACAGACAACAATGGTTAGCCAGTAAGAGAAGGGAAAGCCAAGCCCATCGGCGCGGCTGCCGTGACGCGATCGTGTCATGGGTTTTCTCGCACATGGAATTCTCGCAGCCATCAAACTTCCTGCTTCCTGAAGAACGCGGGCACTACGGGCACTCGCTTCCCTGCCGGCAGATGCACCTTTGCCCTGCCAGGTCCGTAGCGGACAAGCGCGTCCGTCGTGCGATCCGCGGTGAGCGCTGCCGAGCTCAGCGCGCCGTTGCGCCAGAAGATCGAGACGGTGATGCCGCCGCGTGCTCTGAGTCCCCGCACCGATCCCGCCGGCCACGCGGTCGGCAGCGCCGGCAGCAGGTGCACCATCTCTCCCTCGGACTGCAGCAGCATCTCGGCCACGCCCGCGGCCCCACCTGTGTTGCCATCAAGCGCAAAGATGTTGCTGTCCGCACCCGCCACGCCAGCGCGGGAGTAGGTCAGCAGCGAATCGTCGGCGGCATGCGCGATGAGACCCACCAGGTGATCGTACGCCGCATCGCCGTCGAGAAGCCGCGCGTAGTAGTTCACAAGATTGGCGCGGCTCCACTCCGTATCCTCCCAGTTCGGTTGATGGATACGCCGCTCGATCGTGACTCGCGCAGCAGCTGCAAGGGCTGGCGTCTTCTCCGGCGAGATTTGATTCTCCGGATACAGTGCAATGAGATGCGAGGTATGGCGATGATTAGGCTCCGCTTCCTCGAAGTCTTCGAGCCACTCCTGCAGTTGCCCATGCCTGCCGATTTGCAGCGGCGGCAGCCGATCGCGAGCAGCGGCCATGCGCGAGCGCAACTCGGGATCGGTGCCCAGAATCTCGGACGCCGCAATGCAGGCTGAAAGCAGCGCGTAGACGAGCACGCGATCACAGGTGGCACCCATCGAGTCCGAGCAGGGCTTGCCGCTGTCCGGCGCCACAAACCAGTTCTCCGGCGAAGTCGACGGCCCCGTGACCAGCCAGTTCTTCACCGGATGCTCCACCATATATTGAAGGAAGAACACCGCAGCCTCGCGGAGCGCGGGCCACGCTTTCTGTTTCAAATAGGATCGATCGCAGCTGAAGCGGAAGTGGTCCCACAGCTGCAACGCGATCCATACGCCGCCAGTGACAAACGTACCCCAGCCCAGGCCCCAGCCGGGCGCCGTATAGCTCCATGGATTTGTAACAACGTGAGTGACCCATCCTGGCGCGCCATACATCTGCTGGGCGGTCTGTGCGCCGCTCACACGCAGTTCTTCCACCAGCTTTGCCACAGGTGCATGGCACTCGCTCAAGTTGCCGGTCTCGCAGACCCAGTAGTTCTGCTCGGTGTTGATGTCGAGGTGAAAATCGTCCGTCCATCCCATGGCCGCGGCGAGGCCATCGTTCCAGATTCCCTGCAGCGCCAGCGGCAAGGGCGAGTCTTCGCGCGAGCCGGCAATTGTCAGGTACCGGCCGTACTGGAAGAAGAGCGCGCACAATTCGGGGTCGTCGATGCCGCCGGCAAGCCGTCTCCTGCGTTCGTCAATAGGAGGCGGAGTGACGTCAGGGTTTTGCCCCAGATCAAGCGACACGCGACGAAAGAGGGCCGCGTGGTCTCGCACGTGCGCCGCGCGCAGCGAGGACCAGGGCAGCGAGCCGGCATAAGTCAGAGTCTCCGCGCACAGGCGCTCTGCATTACCGTCGCGAAAATCGCTGGCGACGGCAATCAGCAACGTCACGGAACTTGCCGCCTTTACCGTTATCCGACCATCCTCGGCCCGGACCGTTCCTCCGTCCGCGATCGCACGCACGCGGCCAACAAAGCTGACTCCATGCCGCCCGTCACTGTGCAAGTGCTCCCAAGCATGGCCGCGCAGCAACAGATCGCGATCCTCGGTGGCGATGTCGCCTGGCAGACGCGGCTCCGAAAAAGTGACTGCACAGGAAAGGCCCGCAGGCTTGTCGCATTCCAGGCGGACAGCGATCACACCCTGCGGATGGGAGGCGAGCACCTCCCTGCGAAAGCGAACGCCGCCACTCGTGAAGGCAACGCGCGCCACTCCCTCTTGGAGATCGAGTGAGCGTCGATACTGCACTGGAGGCTCACGCAGAAGCGTTTCCACCCTGAGAAAGCCGAGGGGCAGCGCCGTCCCAAACTGATCGGGCCGCCCGAGCAGATATTTGCCGCAGAGCTCTTCGGCTTCGGTGTACTTTCCGGCGAAAAGCAGCTCCCGGATAGCCGGAAGGTGTTCACGCGCTGCCGGATTGACGTTCACAGTGCTCGACGCCCCGGACCACAGCGTGCTCTCGGTGAGATGCAGCCGCTCCTCTGCCGCGCCACCGAAGACCATTGCGCCGAGGCGGCCGTTGCCCACGGGGAGCGCCTGCAGCCAGCGCTCGGCCGGCTTGTCGTACCACATGGGCGCCTGTGCCGGCACCGGTTCAGCCGCGCGGTCGTACCGCAGCGCTGCGGCAGCCATGCTGCCGAGGAGGAAGGCGCGGCGCGAGGCTCTCATGCTGGATCCTTTCGCAAGGCGGAGCGGTAGCAGGACGGGGAAATTGCCACAATGTGTACGTTAACGCTCATCACGGTACAGCCCTCACTGTCGCACTGTCAAAATCGCTCTTTCTGCAGCCGGCATGTGCGACACTGGTCTGCGGACAAACCGCGCACGGGTCATGAAGACTACCAACAGGAGCGGCAAGGCCGCGGGCATCCGCGACATCGCGAAGGCGCTCGGTACCTCGATTGGCACCGTCGATCGCGCTCTGCATGGGCGCAGCGGGGTCAGTGCCCGCACCAAAGCGCGCGTCCTGCGCATGGCCGAGCAGCTTGGCTATAAACCCAACATCGCAGCCCGCTCCCTGAAGCTCAACCGCAGTCTGCGCATCGCTGCGGTACTGCCCCGCGAAATCGCCGCTTTCTTCGACCCGCTGCGCGCCGGCATCCGCTCTGCCGCCGATGAGACGGTCGGCACGCGCCTGATTCTGGACTTCATCGACTATCCGCGCCTGGGTTCCGGCGACCGCGCTGCACTGGAAAGCGCCGCCGTCAAACGCTGCGACGGCATTCTTTTCGTTCCCTTCCGCCCGCGCGATCTGGCCGATGTGATGCGGCGGATCGTGGGGCAGGGCATTCCGATGTTCTGCGTGGCCAGCGACGCGCCGGACAGCGGCCGCGTTGGCTGTGTGACCGTGGATGCCTACACCAGCGGCGCGCTTGCCGCGGAACTGCTCTCGCACAAACTGCAGATGCCTTCGCGCGTCGCCACCATCACCGGGGAGCTGGCCACCTTTGATCACGCGGAGAAGCTGCGCGGGTTTGCCGCCAGCCTTGCCATGCTCGCTCCGCATATTACGCTGCTGCCGGTGGTTGAAACCCACGAGAGCCCCGAAGACGCTTATCGGCTGACGGTGGCTCTGCTGCGCAGCAAGATTCGCCCCGACGCGATCTACATCAGCACCGCCAATAGCCTGCCCGTGCTGCGCGCCCTGGAAGAAAACAAGCTTCTCGGCCGGGTGCAGGTGATCGCTACCGACCTGTTCCATGAGCTTGTGCCGCTGCTCGAGTCCGGAAAGGTTCTGGCGACGTTGTATCAGCGGCCGGAAGCCCAGGGTAAACTGGCGTTTGAGAGCCTGATCGCTCACCTGATGGATAAGGACAAGCCGGTCAGGACGCACCGCTTCGCTCCGCACATTATCCTGCGCAGCAACCTCTCGCTGTTCATCAACCGCCTGCCCCCGGCAACGGCGACAGCAGCCAGCTAATCGCACAGCTTACGCCACCGGCACAAAACGGATGGCGCACCCGCCGCCGCTGACCAGATGCATCGTGAGCGTTTCTCCGCTGCGCACCGTTTGTTTGCGGATGGCAACGTGCTTTGGGTGGTCCGCAGCATCGGGCGCATCTTCGTATATTTCGGCGGTGTATTTTCCGTTGCTCAGAAAGTCGAGGGGCACACGCAAATCGCGAGCGCTCCAGTTGGTGACGCTGCCCAGGTACCACTCGTTGCCGTGCCGGCGGGCAATGGTGACGAATTCGCCGGGCTCTCCGTTGAGTGCGTGGGTTGCGTCCCACGAGGTCGGGACGTCACGGATGAACTGAAAGCTGGGCTGATGCGCATAGGCTGAAGGCGCATCCGACACCATAGCCAGCGGCGCATCGAAAATCACATACAGCGCCAGCTGCTGCGCGCGCGTGCCCATGACCATGGGGCTCTTGTCGCGCGCCACGAACTCTTCGCGGGTCACATTGTCGAAGCCGCCGGGCGTGTAGTCCATGGGTCCGCTGAGCATGCGCGTGAAGGGAAAGGTGGTCCGGTTTACGGGACCGTCGCGCCGCCCCGCCTTGTTGTTCTCGAGGCCCAGCACCGCTTCATAATCCAGAACGTTGGGGTACGTGCGCTGGATGCCCCACGGCTGGGTCGCGCCATGAAAGTCCACCATGAGATGACGCTCGGCCGCGAGCTTGGCCACAGCATAGTACCAGCGGATGCCTTCCTGATCGTTGCGAAGGATAAAGTCGATCTTCACTCCGGCCACGCCCCACTGCTCATACAGCGGAAACGCTTCCTGCATCTGTGTCGCTACCGATTTCGAATAAAGCCAGATCCATACCATGACGTTCTTCCTCGCGGCGTAGCGGACCAGCTCCGGCACGTCGACATTGCCGCGCATCTTCGTGATGTCGTTGCCGGACCAGCCGGCGTCGAGCATCATGTACGGGAATCCTGAGGCAGCGGCGAAATCAACGTAATATTCCATGTTCGCGGTTGTATACGCCGACCTTCCATCCAGACCGAGATCGCCATCCCACCAGTTCCAGGAGGCTTTGCCAGGCCGGATCCAGCTGGTGTCCGCGACGCGATTCGGCGGGTTGAGATCGGTGATGAGATTCGACTCAATCAACTGGCCTGGCGTGTCGCCGAGGAAGATGACCCGCCACGCGCTGTCGTGGGGAAGTGGCGCGTCCACGGCGGGCCCATGGCCATCCACCGGCGGCGAAATCTTCGTGACGATGTAGTGGCCGGTCCAGTTGCCGGTGGGATTCTCGAGATACATCGCGGCATTGTCTTCGAGATCGGCTTCGCCCACCGCCGCCCAGGCCACGCCAGGCATATGCATGAGCATCGGAGCGCCGTTCAGAATGTAGCTCGACACGCCGCCCTGATTGCTGAGCGCGCTCAGGACCTGGGGCACATATTCGCTCTCATACCCGCTCTGATAATTGGGCAGCCGCAGCGCCCACGCATCGGCGTCCATCACGGGACGAAACTCGGTGTCTTCCTGCATGAGCTCGTATCGCGAGAGAGAGGCCTGCTGCGGCACGCGATAGCGAAATGCCACGCCGCTGTTGTAAAGCCGTGCCTCCACATCGAAGGTGCGCCCGGGCGCTGCCGCTTCCGCCACGTGGATGGTCAGGCTGTTCCAGGGGTCGTGGACGGCGGAGGTTTTTCCGGCCACCAGCCGATAATCGTCCACGCCGGAGCCGGGGATCGTTCCGGTGACGTGGACCGCGGCCCCGAGAGGAGGCTGGTTCGCGAGCTCCAGTCGCAGCGCGGAGTCTTCGAAAGTCGGCTTCCCATGAAAATTCACGGAATAGACCAGCTGACCATCCGCTGCCGCCGCAGAATTGCCGGCCGGCTTCACCGCGAAGCGCATGGTGATCTCGCGATCGGGCGAGGTGACTTCGAGGGTGTTCGTTTGCGCGTAACTGCGCGTCACGCCGGTGAGGACCAAAACAGAAACGAGACTCCAGGCAGCAGACTTCCATCGCAGCATCGATTCTCCTCAAGAGTGAAAACGAAGGGTCCCGTGGCCGGAGACGCTCGCAGAATTGGCTCTTATAAGGGAGCGGCTTCCTAAGTGAGAAGCCGTCTCCGGATTTCTGCCACGTCAGAAAATGTACTTCAGCGCGAGTTGGAAGAAACGTGCATCGGGTGTGTTGTTCTGGAAAAATTTCGGACCGGAAATGAGGCCTCCATTCGCGTCCATCGATCCGTTCGGCGTGCCCAGGGTGGGATGGTTCAGCACGTTAAAGGCATCCGCCCGGAACTGCACGCTCTGCTCGCGCCAGGCAGGAAAGTTCTTGAAGAGCGACATATTCACCTGGTAGTAGCCAGGCCCGTAGATGTTGTTCTGCGGACTGCCCAGCAGAGCGATTGCGGTTGTCCGATCCGTCACCGGCGCCTGGAAGAGCACAGGCACGCCGTCCGGATTCACTGATCCGACCGGATGTGTGGCGTCGGAGATGGTTTCGCCCGGCAAGGGATTGCGGAAAGCGCAGGGGTTGAAGTAATTCAGCCTGGTTCTGACCTGCGCGGGGCAGGAACTGAGGCTGGGATTGGTTGGGTCGGGCGCGCCGCCGCCGGCGAAGGGAGACTGGACAGGATAGGCGCGTGCACCGCCACCGGAGGCGGTGCTGATGTTGGGGCTCACCGAGAAGGGGGTGCCAGTTTGCGCGGCGTAGGTGAGGCTCGAAGACCATCCGCCCACCAGCTCATTGACCCAGTTTGAAGAGCTGCCCAGAAATTCGCGGCCCCGGCCAAAAGGCAGCTCGTAGTTGCTGTTGATGGTGAAGCGATTGCGGATATCGAAGACCGAATTGGTGAACTCATCGATGTACGGAATCAGCGCCGGCTGGCGATCGCCGATCGCGGTGAACAGACCGCCGGCGTCGCTGGCATCGTCGAGCGCATGCGACCACGTGTATGTGGCGAGGAACGAGAGTCCGTGCGAGTAGCGCTTCTCGAGCTTCGTCTGTAGTGCGTTATAGGTACTCACGCCGCCAAAGTGCACCTCACCGACACCGCCGAGATCCGGAAAAGGATTAAACGGATTGGTGTTGGTGCCCGGCCGCCACAATCCGGGCGCAGTATTGGGCGCTCCGTACAGCTCCATGTGGCGCGTGAGATTTCCGACATAGGTCAGCGTCGCTGCAAGGTTCGGACTGATCTGCTGCTCCATTCCAAGGCTGTAGGTCATGGTGTAAGGCGGCTTGATCTCGGGATCGGTGGAGTGGAAGCCAGGCTGCGAGATAAAGGTCTGCAGTTGTCCACCGTCGGTCGCCGGCAGCAAGCCCGCCTGCAACGAGACGCCCTGCGCGGCCAGCGAAGGGCAGTTTCCCGTAACGCAGGTTGGAGGATAGAAGCTTGCCTGGTTCGACCAGGGGAAATTGGCGCCGAGGTTGCCGTTGCCTTCGGACTGCAACCCGCCGTAGAACGTTCCGAAACCGGCGCGGAAGACGGTGTCCGGCCGGGGCGTAAAGGCGATGCCGACCCGCGGCGCGAAGTCCGTTTTCTGCGATGTCACGAGTCGATCGTTGCTGACGAACTGCACAGAGACGTTGTCTTTGGCCAGTGCATCCAGGAATGGCGCGCCGAGGACGATGTTGCGCTGGCTTTCCGGAAACTGCACGACACCGGATCCGGTGCCGATGCCAAGTGGACCCGTCACGACGAAGTTGGCTTGCCGTCCGCTGTTCTCCTTATAAGGCTGGAAGTAGTCGTAGCGCACGCCGAGATTCAGCGTCAGCCGGGGCGTCACTCTCCAGTCGTCCTGCGCGTAGCCGGCGTCGTACCACTGCGCATCGTTCACATTTGGAGAGACCGAAATCGCGGCATAATTCTCCTGATCCACCAGCATGTCGGCCACCGCGTTGCCGGTGTTGGCAACCCCCACCAGTCCCGTATATTGACCGTCCCAGTGGTACTGGCCGAGGTCCGCGGGAGCATAAATGTAGTAAAAGCGGATCGCCTGGAACGACACGCCGAACTTCAGCGAGTGGTTGCCCCAGATCTTCGATACGTTATCGAGAATCTGGTACACATTCTGTGATTCGCGGCTGATGCCTTCCGATCCCCATTGCTGAATGGTTCCGTTGACATAACCCGAAGGAAGTCCGTACTGCCCAGGCCTCAGATCGGAAGGTTGCGGCCCGAGCCCCAGCGAGGTGTTGAGCGTGGGGTTGTAGGCATTCGGCTGCTGGAAGTTGAAGACGCCCCAGTTGTAGCCGAAGCGGAGTTCATTCGTCAGCGAAGGTGTAAAGATGTGCGTCTCGCTGCCCATGAAGTTCATGGCCAGATTCGTGTCGTATTGTCCGCCGTAACCGCTTCCGTCGAGGATCGGCCCGAGAGGCAGGCCGTTCGTCTTGATCTCGTGCAGATAGCTGTAGCGCACATAGGTCTGGTCTTTGGCGCTCGGGTTCCAGTCCAGGCGCTGATCCCACTGCACCGTGTTGTCGCTGTTTCCCACGTTCACGAGGTAGTTGTTGTAGAGCTTTCCCCCGTTGGTGTTGGGCGAAGGATAGAGGTTGAGAATCTTCTGAGCGACGGTGTTGATCTGCGCCGGGCAAAACACGTTCTGCTGACCGTTACAAACCAGAGGCTGTGCCGGATCGGCGGAGTTCGGTTCGTAGAGCTGGGTCGGCGCGCCCACTCCGGTGAGGCTGCCGTTCAGCAACTCAGTGAAATTCCCCTGGCGCTCCAGCGCCGTGGGCACGTTGATCGGCGTCGGGTTGCTGATGGAAATCCGGTTGGCCTCGATATCGCCGAAATAGAAGAGGCGGTTCTTCCAGAGGGGGAAGCCCAAGGTGCCGCCGAACTGGTTCTCGTGATACGGAGGGGCTACAGCGTCCGGCCCCGCGTTCCAGTTGATCGCATCGAGGTTGGTGTTGCGGAAGTATTCCCAAACGTCGCCGTGGATCTGGTTGGTGCCCGATTTGATGTTGGCCTGCAGAACCGCGCCAGCCGAATGCCCGAATTCCGCGCTGAAGTTGCTCGTCTGGAGACTGAACTCGGAGAGCGCGTCGGGCGGAGGCCGCATGATGTAGCTTGCCCCGTTCAGGAAATCCACCAGGTTCGTGTTGTTGTCCACGCCGTCGAGGATGAAGTTGTTCTGTTCGGCGCGTTGGCCGTTGGCGACGAAGTCTCCGGTGCCTGATCCGCGCGTGTTGCCGAAGGGGGGCGCGACGCCGGCGGTGAGCTGCGCGATGTACACCCAGTTCCGTCCGTTCAGGGGAGTGTCGTTGATGACCTGGGTGCTGATCACCTGGCCCACGGCTGCCTGCTGTGTCTCGAGCAGCGGTGCCGCCGATGTTACGTTCACCGTCTCAGAAACCGATCCTGGCGGAAGGGAGAAGTTGACATCCAGATGCTGCTGGATGTCGAGGCGGAGGTTTTCGTGGGCCACCTGCTTAAAGCCGGGTGCGGACGCGGTGACGGTGTAGTTGCCAATCTTAAGCGGCGAAAACACGAACACTCCGCCGCCGTTGGTTCTGCCCTGCAGCACCAGCCCGGTATCGACGTCCGTAACGTTGATCTGGGCGTTGGGGATCATGGCTCCGGACGTGTCCTGCACAATGCCGGTGATGGCGCCCTGATCGGTCTGTGCGGAGCCCTGGGCGACAAAAAGCAACAGGGTGGCGATCATCAAAGACATCAGAAGCGTAGAAAGCGTAGCGTCGGACGGAATCGGCCTCAAGAAAATGCTTTTGGTCATCGGTCTTATCTCCCCTGCGCGGGCAAGCCTTTTGGAAAGGCTGCACGGAGTTCCGTGTACGTTAACGTCGAAGAGAACAAAATACCTGTGTACGTTAACGCCAACGACGGTAATCTCCGCCGCGAGGGGTTGTCAAGATGACGAAAAGAAAATAATCGTCTCGTGGGCGCAATCCACTACCACCCTGCCTGCTCTCATTCCGCCGATTCGCCTCCGTGCGGACCTCGCACATCCGTGGTTGACAAGCCATGCTCTTGTTGCTCAGGATGTTGTTGGTGTGTACGTTACCGGACACGAACCCGCCCGCACTTCCTCAATCCTATGGCCACTTCCCACACTGGTTCCCTTGAGAATGATCACCTCACCGTCCAACTCATCCCTGCTGAAGGCGGCCGTATCGCGTCGCTTCGCAGCCGGCCCACAGGACTCGAGTTCCTGACCCAGTCAACCCGAACCGGCCCCTTCCCCAAACCCAGCCTCGACGGGCTCTTTCAAACCGGGCCCTGTGCCGGCATCGAAGAATGCCTTCCCACCGTCGGCGCCGGTCCCGCACAGGGCGGCTTTGTCCCCGACCACGGTGACTATTGGCAGCTCCCCTGGCAGGTGCTGGCCCGCACCGATGGCCACCTCCGGGTCTCAGCCGACGGCTTCAGCCGCGCCCTCCGCTTCACCAAAGACCTCACCCTGCAAGAAAGCACGCTCCATGTCCGATATCGTGTCGAGAACATCGGCGCTGTACCGCAATCATTCCTCTATGCCTGCCATCCGCTCTTTGCCGTCTCCGCCGGCGACCGCATTCTTCTGCCTCGCGAGGTTCGTGAGCTCGCGCTCAATTATTCACGTGACAATCGGATCGGGAAGCGCGGATCGATTGTTGGATGGCCTGTCACAGCTTCCGGCATTCGTCTCGACGTGACAGCAGGACCAGAAACCGGAACTGCGGAGATGTTCTACACAGGACGCCTGCATGAAGGACTCTGCGGAATCTGGCGCCGTGCCACCGGCGAGATGCTCGAAGTCTCCTTCGATACGGCTCGCCTGCCTCATCTCGGCCTCTGGATTTGTTATGGTGGATGGCCTGATCCGAGCGACGGCCCGCGACAATACGCAATCGCGCTGGAGCCGACGACATCGGCGTGCAACACCCTCGCCGAGGCGCAACAGCTTGGTTCAGCCGTCGAGCTTGGCGTTGGCCAGACCGCAGAATGGCAGATTCAATTCGTGGTCCAAGGGACCAGACGGCTTTCGCCCCTGATCTCCTGATCATCCGGAGGCGCGCCTTTGGAACGGCCGGTCTTGCCCCTGGAATGATCCGTCCCGATCGCCGGCTTTGGCCGCTGATTGGCCGATGATTCTTTACTATATGAATGGAATTACCGGACTTATTCGGGATGCTGGCGGAGAGGGAGGGATTCGAACCCCCGATACCCTCACGAGTATGCCTGATTTCGAGTCAGGTGCATTCAACCGGGCTCTGCCACCTCTCCGCAACTAAGGCACTTCTTTTCTGTAATTTGCGATACGCTTCCCTGCCAGCCTTCTTTGCCCCGAAATCGCTGGCGTCCGCCTCAGTGTCCCTTTGATTTTGTCCTTCACGAACCGGTCGACAGCCGAGAGCTGGTGTTGGCGCTGGTGCGTGACCATCGGAAGCATTGTGTGCCCGAGCAGCCCCGCGACAGCGGGCAAATCCACTCTGGACATCACGAGTCTACCGGCAAAAGTATGACGGTTGCAATGCCACGAGTGGCCCTCGATCTTCGCCTCGTCGAGCGCGGTCGGGTAACCTCCGCGTGATCGTCGCGGAGTCCCCCTGCGTATCACGGATCCGCTTCGCCTCCGGCCCGCGTTCCAACAGCGAACGCGGGGACCCCGGTATTGGCTGGATTTTATTCTGCGGCGCTGCCCATATGGAAAGAGCTTACGGCCAGTTCTGCACGATGAATGTGGAGGACGTGGAAGTGCTGATGGACCCGGACACGCCTGTGAAGGTGAGGGTGTAGGTGCCGGCCTTCGTCGTCGGGGGGAAGAAGATGCCCGACAACGCCAGCGCCGTCCCGTTATAGAAAGTGACCGTCATGGGGAAGTCAATGCAGGTCGATCCCGCCGGACCGCCGGAGCAGGTCAACGTCACCTTCCCGTTGAATCCGCTGTTGGCCTGGAGTTCCAGCAGGAAGATCGCAATGTCTCCTCCGAACACATTCTCGGTGCCTGGGAGCGATGTGATAGTAAAGCCTGCCGCAACCGTAAAGCTGGCTGTCTGCGAGTTCGCCGCGTAGATGCCGGCGGCAGCCTGGCTGGCCTTGAGCACCACGGTGCCAACCCCGGTGAGAGTCACCGTCGAGCCCGAGATGGTCGCCGGGCCCGATACCACACTATAGGTGAAGGCCCCGGTGGAGTTGGAAGTTGCAGAGACTGTGAAAGGGGCATTCCCATAGGTCTGGTTGGGTACGGTGAACGTGATGGTGGGCAGGATCTGCGCCTTCACGATGAGACTGACGGGTGGGGCGGTCAGCGTATCCGCGCCAACAACCGGAAGGTTGACGGACAGCGTATCGGTCGACGCGCTGGGTTGATTCACCACAAGACTCGTAAAGTTGGCGCCGCTGCCGCTGACCGTTGTTGCGGTCAGGCCCGAAGCCGCTCCAGTGCCGCTGAAGGTGAGCGTCACCGGCACTCCGCCGATATTCTGGCCATTCTCGGTGACGGAGACGACCACCGGCGGCGTTTGTCCGGGTGTGTTGGCCGTTGCGACATAGGGTGGCGTGCCGACGAACTGTACTGCGGTGTAATTCGTTTGCACGGCGCCCGCATCCACGCAGGGAACGGTGGAGGAGTATCCGGTATACGTAATGTTCTCGTTCAGGAAGCCGCGCTGATCGGCCGCCACGAACAAAGGTGTATACAGTACAGAGCCGCCGCAAATCGCCGAACTGCCCGGTTGCGGCAGAACGGTTGGCGTTGGGCCGCCATTGAGACCCAGTGCGGAGAGATGCGTAGCGCCGACAACGTTGCCGTTGACGGAAGCCGTGGGGCATCCCATGCCGGCACACTCGGCGCTGGCGTCGAGAACGCTGTTCGTGAGGCTGAGAGCGCCGTTATTGCTGATGCCCGCACCCGTGCCGCCCGTGTTATTCGCAAACGTGCTGTTCACGATCGTCGCTGCGGCGCCGCTGGCATTGTAGATTCCACCGTTGCCGGTGACGGCATTGCCCGCGATGGTGCTGTACATCATGTTCAGCGCCCCGGTGTTGTAAATCGCGCTGCCGCTCGCCGCCTTATTGCCGGAGAAGGTGCTGTCGCTCGCCAGCAGCGTGCCACCGTTGTTGATGCCGCCGCCGTTGGTGGTAGCGGAACTGTTGCTCACAACGACCTTCCTGAGCGTCAGAGCTCCGCCGGTGTTATTGATTCCACCGCCGGACGAAGCCGTCTTGCCGCCGAGTGTCAAGCCGGAGAGGTCGACCGTTCCCTCCGCGATATTGAAGACCTGGTATGCGCTCGCGCCGGAGATGGACAGTTGGTTCGCACCGGGACCGACGATGTTCAGGCTGCCGCTGGTGTTGATGGTGGGAAGGGCCGCACCGAGGGTGATCGTGCTGCCGCTGAGTCCCGCAGCAAAGTTGATATCGCCGTTGTTATCGGCCAAAGCAGTATTGATCGCATCGCGCAGGGTGCAGGGAGTGCCGCAGCTGGTCTTGCTGGTGCCGGGATCATCGGCTGCGGTATTGACGGTCAGGTAATTGGCCTGAACAGAGCCCGCATCGACCAGGCCGGCGCCGCAGGAGATATCCGGCCCAAAGCCACGCTGGTCCGTGCCGGGAAAAGTCGACGAGGAGCTGGCACAGTGAGCCACGCTTCCAGGGAGGGGCAACATCGTCTCGGTCGGGCCGCCATAGTATCCGAGCGGCGCCAGATTCAGGCTTGAAGCGGCAGCGATCACGTTGCCATTTTCGCCGTTGGTTGGGCAGTCGCTCGGAGTGGCCGTCGTAACACACGCGGCGCCGGTGGTGGGAATGTCCAGAATGCTGCCGCTGATCACCAGCGTTGCCGGAGAAGCCGGAGGATTGCCGTCATTGTAGATAGCCGTGCCATCGTTGGGGCCGAACCCTGTGGTGTTGGCAACAAAAGTGCTGTCCTTGACGTTGAGGGTGCCGCTTGTGAAGGTGATGGCACCTGAGAATCCTGCGTAATTGCCTGTGAACGTACTCCCGGTGATGGTGAGCCCGCTGAGGCTGTAAATGGCACTCCCGTCGTTCGCCATATTGCCCACGAACGTGCTGCCATTGATGTTCAGCGTACCGATGTTGGTGATGGCCCCACCCAGGCCGTTGTATGGCGTGGTGTTCTGTGAGTAATTGCCGATAAACAGGCAGTCGTTGACGGTCAGCGATCCGCTGTTGTTCAGGATCGCTCCGCCCTCACCGGCTAGTGTGGGCTGGCCCGTCGTGTTATTCGAGAAGACGACGTGATCCACCGTCAGCGTTGAGCCAACGTTATAGATCGCCCCACCGTAGGAAGGCATCAGGCCAGTACCAATGGCTGTGTTGTTCGCGTTAGCCAAGGTCAGCCCGGAGATGGTCACCGTCGTTGTTCCGGACACCGAGAACTGCTGATATCCGCCCGCAATCGTCAACGCATTCGCGCCAGGGCCGGCGATCGTCATGTTGGTGGTGATCACGGGCAATACGAACGCCAGAATGTTGGTGCCCCTCACAGAAAACTTAATGGTGCTGCCGGGGTCGACGATCGCCGCGGTGATCGCATCGCGCAGCGTGCAACTCGATCCGGTGCCGTTCGCTGGGCAGTGGGATGCGGTGCCAGTCAGAGTGGAGGGTGTGCCGCTGTAATCGTCGGTATTCACGGTCACCGTGAAGGTGTCCGAGGCATAAGCGGCGCTTGCGGGCGCCAGCAGCAGCGGTGCAACCCATACGCAGTTGACCAGGAGAACGGTGAGAAGGCGAAACGGCGACAAGCTACGGGTGGACCTCGGAGACCGATTGCGAGACATCAGGAGCCCTCAGTAGTTGGAATTGTGCCTCCGCCATTCCGTCTTCGCGGGTGGCGTCGTGATTTCCTCTCCGCGCGCAGGGGACAAACAGCCGGTACTGATGACCACGCACAGAGAAGAGGATTGCTTTGACGTACCTTAGTTGGCAATGAGGTGTCGGTCAACGAATCTTTGGTAGCCGACGGAGAGGCACTGCGGAACCTGATGAGGCGCACTTTGGTGGGAGTTACCTATGGGCCATTTCAAAAACGGCAAGTCCTTTGCCTGCTTTGCGGACGATGAGAAGTTCGTTCGAGAGCTCGACTCGTGGTTCTTCGGGCTTGTTACCGCAGAGGTATAAGACTATGACCCCGGATGTTTCATCCGCTTCTCCCACCCTCCATCCTGCACACAAATCCGCGATACGCTGCACCCCGCAGCTGCACTATTTAAGGGCAGAGATGTCGTGGTGTTGCGGCTGGAACCTGCAGTGCCGAGCCGGATGCAGTTATCGATTGCGAACGGTCGAACGATAGGGTATGTTGGCTGCACGCAGACACGAGAACGCTGGCGTCCCGGCCGCAGATCCATGTGTTGAGGCGGCCCTTCGCTCCCCGGCCCAGAGTGTTTAGCATTTCGAATACACGAAGGTGGAAAGCTTCAGATCGATTGATTCCACTACACGATCGTCTTTGACGTCAGATTTGCCAAGGTATGGAAAGGACAATGTCTCCCGAAGTCAGCAGCAACTCTCTGACCGACTACTATCGCTGTCCGGAGCGCTATGCGCGGATGGAAGTGAGGAGGCGAGAGCCCGTGGGACGAGGCTACTTTCGTTTTGGCGCAGGGGCGACGTGCTATGGAAACTGCTACGGCCAGCAACCGGCACAAGATCCGGATGGAACGCTGCCCGACGCGAGCCAGGAAGTTGCGGTTGAGAACGAAACGATCTACCTGCCGTTCGATCCGAAAGAAATTGCTGACAATCTTAGACACGAAATCTATGTCGGAGACTGGCGTTCGGGTACGACGTCAACGCTGGCAAAGATGTACTACTTTGTGCGGCCCGTTCTGCCAGTGAGTGTGCGCAGGCACCTGCAGAAATTCCATCTGAGGAACTGGGGCAAGCTGAACTTTCCGCAATGGCCGGTCGACTGCTCGGTCGACAATCTCTTTGAAGAATTGATGTTGTTGGCCCTCAAAGCCGCGGGACAGAAGAGAATCCCGTTTATCTGGTTCTGGCCGGAAGGCCACTCTGCATGCGCCATCATGACCCACGATGTGGAGACGGCAGCGGGCAGAGATTTTTGTCCCACCCTGATCGAGATCGATGAATCCTTTGGGATCAAAGCGTCGATTCAGGTTGTTCCCGAGGAACGCTACAGCGTCACGCCGGCGTTTCTCCAGTCGATTCGGGAACGTGGGTTTGAGGTCGTGGTGCACGACTTAAACCACGATGGGCACTTATACAAGAACCGCCAGCAGTTCCTCGAGCGCGTTGCCAAAATCAATGCCTATGGAAAGCAGTTTGGGGCCGATGGCTTTCGAGCTGCGGTTCTCTATCGAAAACAGGTGTGGTATGACGCGCTGAAATGTTCGTTCGATATGTCCGTGCCGAATGTCGCGCACCTTGATCCCCAGCGAGGCGGGTGCTGCACCGTCATGCCGTATTTTCTCGGCGATATCGTGGAGATCCCGGTCACGACTGTTCAGGATTACACCCTGTTTCATATTCTTGACGATTATTCAATCGGGCTATGGAAACAACAATGCTCGATCATCCTCGAGAAGCATGGGCTCATGAGTTTCATCGTTCATCCGGATTACGTGATGACCGCGCGCCAACGGAGCGTCTATGAATCGCTTCTGAGTTTCCTGGCTGATATGCGGAACAAGAACGGTGTTTGGATAACGACCCCAGGTGAAGTGAATCGCTGGTGGCGTCAGAGGGCAGAACTGCGCCTGGTGAATGGCGCTGAAGGATGGCAGATCGAGGGAGCGGGAAAAGAGCGGGCGCGGATCGCGTGGGCGAGCGAGACGGATGGACGCGTTGTGGTGGAACTGGAAAGTTCTGCGAATGGTATTGGATGCGGTCCAGCCAATCCAGGCCGGGGAGGCGATATCCCCCAAAGCTGGTATGTTCACACGGATGATGGGCGATGAAAAATGCATAATGGGTCCGTTCGAGCCGGGCGCCGGCAGGAATTAATCCGAGCTGGCTTGGCAATAGCAGAGGGCAGGACGGAATCTTCCAGCGGAGTAGAAGAGAATCATGGCTAATGGAGTCGATTGTGAAGTCGCGATCGTCGGAGCTGGTCCCTATGGGCTTTCCGCTGCGGCGCATCTGCACGGGTTGGGTATAGAGGCCAAAGTATTTGGCGAACCAATGCAATTCTGGGCCACGGGTATGCCGGAGGGAATGCTGCTGCGCTCCCCGCGCGAAGCGTCGACGATTGCCGATCCGCAGGATGCATTGACACTTGAAGCTTACGAAGCAGCCAGTGGAACCAAACCCGTGAAGCGTGTTGCCTGGGGGACCTTTGTCAGTTATGGGAAATGGTTTCAAAAGCAGATGGGATCTGCACTGGATCGGCGGATCGTGGCTGACGTACAGCGGAATGGATCGGGATTCAAGCTGACCTTATCCGACGGAGCGGTTGTCACCAGCCGGCGTGTCGTGGTGGCAGCTGGCATTGGACCATTCCGCAAGAACCCCGAGGTATTTGCGAATCTCTCCGCGCGCCACGCTTCCCATTGTTATGAAGGGCGCAAACTGGGGGAAATGGGCAAGCGAGTCGCGGTGATTGGGGCTGGGCAGAGCGCTCTCGAGTCGGCGGTATTGCTGCGCGAAGGTGGGGCCGAGACCGAAGTCATCGCCAGGATTCCGACGCTTCGATGGATTGGAATGCACAAGCGGCTGCACCAGATGGGACCGATCTCGAAGGTGCTCTATTCCAAACATGACGTCGGGCCGATCGGGATCAGCCGTCTCGTTGCTTATCCCAATGTGATGTATCACGTTCCGATGGGAACGAAAGATCGGATTCGGAAACGCGCAGTACGTTCGGCGGGAGCTCCGTGGCTGATTCCCCGGCTGGACGGCGTCAAAATTTCGACGGGCCGCAGCGTAGCCTCGGCTGAGGAAACAGGAAACGAAGTCCGTCTCGTGCTCGATGACGGGACCGAACGACGAGTGGATCATGTTCTGATGGGGACCGGATACCGCGTAGACATCGCGCAATATGGATTCCTTTCGCGAGACCTGGTTCGCGAAGTGCGGCAACTGGATGGATATCCCGACCTGTCAGCAGGGTTTTGTACCTCGGTGCCCGGACTGCATTTCATCGGCGCGTCCGCGGCGCGCAACTTCGGTCCACTGCTGTATTTCGTAACCGGCACGGAATGGGCTTCGAGGGAGTTGGCGTCGTGGTTTCGCCGCCACCGCAACTGAGGGAGACCATGAACGAGATGACAGAAGTAGTCCCCGCAGTGAAGCGTTCTCGTCCCGATGGGCAGCCGGAACGCGCACCCCGCAAACAGAACGTCGGTGCGGTGGTGGTTGGAGGCGACCATCCGGGACTGGCCGTTGCCCGGAGCCTCGGCCGCCGCGGGATTCCCGTGATCATTCTGGAAGATCAGCACTGCATTTCCTCCTATTCGAGATATGTCACGCACGTCGTCAAGGTACCGGACATCCTGGACGAGCGCAGGACGGTGGATGCTCTGCTTGAAACGGGGCAGCGGTGGAATTTGGCTGACTGGGTCCTGCTCCCGACTCGAGACGAGACAGTCGCGGCATTCTCCCGCTACCGAAGCGAGCTGGCTGCCTTTTTCCGGGTCGCGACGGGCGAATGGGAGAGCGTACAGTGGGCCTGGGATAAGAAGAAAAGCTACGATCTGGCCGAGAGCCTGGGCGTCCCATGTCCGAAAACGTTCAACCCTCTGAGCGCAGAAGAACTCCCGAAGCTTTATTCGAGATTGCCGCTGGCGATCAAGCCGGCCATCAAGGAGAATTTTTTCTACGCGACGGGCGCCAAAGCCTGGCGTGCGAACACGGCAGAAGAACTGCACGAGTTTTATGACAAGGCCGCGCGGCAGATTAAACCTGAAGAAATCCTGATCCAGGAGATTATTCCAGGAGATGGCCGCGAGCAGTATTCCTACTGCGCATTTGTGAGGGAAGGACGACCGCACAGCACCCTGACAGCGAGGCGGGCCCGCCAGCATCCACGCGAGTTTGGGCGCGCAGCAACCTACGTGGAAACGGTCGACGTCCCGGTAATCGGCGAGCTCTCGGAGCGCTTCCTGAAAGCGATTGAGTACTCGGGTCTTGTTGAGATCGAGTACAAGCGAGATCCGCGGGACGGGCAATACAAGCTGCTGGACGTGAACGCTCGGGCATGGGGATTCCATGGCATTGGAGCCGGATGCGGCGTGGACTTTCCTTACCTTCTGTTCGCCGAGCAACTCGGCTTGCCCACAGAGCCGGTACACGCGAAGGCCGGAATCGGCTGGCTCCGACTGCTGACGGATATTCCCACCGCAATGTCAGATCTCAGGCATGGGAGCTTAAGCGTGGGCGAATACGTAAGGACACTTCGTGCGACTCGAGTCGAGTCAGTCTTTAACTGGAGAGATCCGCTGCCATCGCTGGCAGAAATCGTTCTTCTGCCCTATGTTTTCGCGAAGAAGCTTCCGACCACGAGCCGCTGACAACATCCGGTAATCAGACCCCAAAGCTCGTCTGCTTCCGTGTACCTTCCTGGTTAGGAGTTTTTGGGTAGCGCGTCAGCCGGGTCAAGGCCGCACCGAAGCGGAGTGTGTCAGGGTCGCCTTGGCGGGCCTGTTCCATTGCCCTACGGAGATCATGTCCTTCGTCCGAATCGTACTCGAAATGGACAAATCCAGGGGGTCAGGTCACCTTCATCGCGCGAGCCGCTCCGCATAGTTCTGCTCGATCCAGTACAAATAAGCACCGGTTCGCACGTTCTCCACCCACGCCGGGTTGTCCAGATACCACTGCACCGTGCGCCGGAGCCCCGTTTCAAACTGCTCTGCCGGGCTCCACCCCAGTTCACGCGCAATCTTAGTCGCGTCGATCGCATACCGCCGATCGTGCCCCGGCCGATCCTTCACAAACGTGATCAGCTTCCGCCGGGAACCGATCGCCGCGTCAGGCCGCATCTCGTCAACCAGATCGCAGACCGTTGTTACCACATCCAGATTCTTCCGCTCGCTGTTGCCGCCGATGTTGTAGGTCTCGCCCACCTGTCCCCGTTCCAGGACCATCCGGATCGCTGCACAGTGGTCACCCACAAATAACCAGTCCCGAACATTGCCGCCATCGCCATACACCGGCAGTGGCTTGCCCTCCAGCGCATTCAGGATCATGAGCGGGATCAGCTTCTCCGGAAACTGCAGCGGCCCGTAATTATTCGAACAGTTCGTCGTCAGCGTGGGCAACCCGAACGTATGGTGATAGGCCCGGACCAGATGGTCCGACGCTGCCTTAGAAGCCGCGTACGGACTGTTTGGTGCATAAGGCGTCGTCTCGCAAAACGCCGGATCGTCCGCTCCCAGCGTCCCGTAAACCTCATCGGTCGACACGTGCAGAAACCGGAAGCACCGCCGCTCGTCTGCGCCTAGCTCCGACCAGTACGCCTTCGCCTGCTCCAGTAGTGTGAACGTCCCCTGCACGTTGGTCCGAACGAACGCATCCGGCGCGACAATCGAACGGTCCACATGTGACTCCGCTGCAAAATGCACGATCGCCCGCGGCTTGTGCTCGCGAAGCAGGGAACCGACCAGATCTCCATCGCAGATGTCTCCGTGCACCAGACAATGCCGCCCATCGCCCTGGAGCGAATCGAGGCTCGCAGGATTTCCGGCATACGTCACCAGATCGAGGTTGATCACCGAAGACCCAGCAGCATCCGCCCAGCTCAGCACAAAATTCGCGCCAATGAAACCGGCTCCGCCAGTGACAAGTATCGAATCCCCCATTCGCGCGCACCCGAACATAGATATAGAACTCAGACAATCATAATCGGTACCAGCTGTTGTCTCGGCAGACCAACTTTCTCCGCATGCTTTTTCAGAGCAGCGCTGCAAGCCTCAGGAAGTCTACCTTCGTCCGAAGGTCCTTTGCCATCAGGCGTATGGCCGGATCAGCCGAAATCCCTACACCAGCGGCGGCTCCGCCGCGGCCTTCTTCCGTGCCTGGTATTCCTTCCAGCGCGGCTCGTAAACCTTCGCCACCGCGGCCAGCACCACCAGCACACACAGATACGCAAACACGTCGCCGAACATCGTATAGACTGTCCGCCGCGAGACGTATCCGTACCGCACCGCCAGTGACGTGAACACATGCCGTTGCGCCGACTGCGTCACGCGCCCGTACGGATCGATGGCCGCCGTCACGCCGGAATTCGTATCTCGCAGCAGCCAGCGCCGGTTCTCGATCGCCCGCATCCGCGCCATGTTGAGGTGCTGCCACGGCGCGCTCGTGTCGCCGAACCACTCGTCGTCGGAAATGTTCACCAGCACTTCGGCCCCGCTCTTCGCAAAGCGCCGAACCTCATCGGCGAAGATCGATTCGTAACAGATGAAGACACCAAATTGGTGCCCATCTCCCGTCGCCAAAACCAGCCGCGCCGTTCCGCTCTTGAAGTCGCCCGCCTGCTGCGTCAGATGCCTGGCAAAGAAGAAGACACTCCCGAGGGGCACATATTCGCCGAACGGCACCAGATGAATCTTGGCGTAGACACCTTCCAGATGTCCGTCCGCCGCCCAAACCGACGCGGCGTTGAACTCACCAATCTCCATCCGCCCGTGGATCGTGACCGGCTCCCGCGCGATGTTGCCGGCAATCACCGCGGCGTGCGTGCTCTGGGCCAGTCCCGCGACCGCAAAGAAGAACCGCGGATCCCAGCTCCGAAACGGTGAGGGCGCCTCGGGCCACGCGATCAACGCAATATTGTTCACCGGGCATTGCGGATTTGCCACGTACATCGCTCCCGCCTGCTGCACGCCGACATAGAACGGCGTGCAGCTCTGCCGACTCGCATCGGAATACCGCGCGATGTTCCGATCCCACCGCGGCACTCTTTGGTGCGTGGCCGGATCCACCACTTCGCCGAGCCACCGGTTGCTCTCATCCACGGTTAGGTTGTCTTGCAGCAGCACCGCCGTGGCCGCCCCGGGCGCCGGTGGTGGTGGCGGCCACAGCTCATTGGCCAGCACCAGCACCAGCATCGCGGCCAGGGCGCCTACCCGCGTCACCAACGGTACCCGCAACCTGCGCATCCACGCAGCCACAAACAGGACGTTGGCCAGCACCAGCACCCACGTAATGCCATACACACCCGCGAGCGGCGCCAGATGCGTGATCAGGAAGCTATCGACCTGCGAGTAGCCCAGCTGATCCCACGGCACGCTGGTGATCCGCGCCGCGGCCAGATCAATCGCCACCCAGAGAAACGGAGCGAGCCCCACCGCCGCCAGCAGCCCAAGCCTCCTCCGAAACCATGCCAGCAAAAATCCGAACAGCCCAAAGTAGAGCCCCAGCACCGCGCTGAAGAGAAACAGAATGGCGGCGGAACCCGCTGGCGGCACTTTCCCGTACTTCAGCATCGTCTGGTAAATCCAGTCGCAGTTCAGAATGTACCAAAGCAGCCCGCACAGATAGCCCGTGATCGCCGCGTTGCGCAGATACCGCGGATGCACCGCCGCGCTCTCCCGCAACAATGCTGCCAGCAGCGGAACCAGCGCGAACCACGCAACAGTCCCGCGCCACGTTGGCATCGGCCCAGCAATCGGAAAGCAAAAATTCAGCAGGAACGCCGAAACGAGTCCGAGAACGATGGAAATCGGCAGCGTCAAGCCAGTCGCCCGAAGCTGCTCAGCAACCGGCTTTTTGACCGCGGCGGGCACGTCGGGTGTTCCGGCCTATCTTTCCCAAGGAACTCGTTGAGATCCCCGAAGAAGCTGATCAGGATCAACAGCAGTGAGCCAGCAAATCCCACCAGGGGCCAGGTGAGCACCGTCATTCCGGCGTGGCACGAGCAGGCTGGTGGCCATTGTAAATCAGGTGCGCCGCCGGATCCTCGATATCTACTGGTATCCGCGTCGCGCCGATTGGCGAACTGAGCTGGCCTGCGGATTCGTGAGACTCCTCAGGCAAAAAAGACCGGAGCCTCGTGGCTCCGGCCTTCTTGATGAAGAACTGACGCTTTGGTTAGAGCAGCGTCAGGTCGACGGTGGTGGTCTGAGTGACCGAGCCGCTGGTCGCGGTGACGGTCATCGTGTAAGTTGTGCCCCTGTTGGTAGTCGTTATGCCGCCTGGGCTGCTGCCGCAACCGGAGAGCGCGGTAGTTGCCGCGATGCCGGCGAGTGCGAGCAGGAGCAGACCCAGGAAGCGGCCAAGCTTCTGTCCGTTGCGGCGCATTCTGCGCGTTCCCGCAAGAGGCAGGAGGAGCAGAGCGAACGCTACCGGAACGAGTTTGCGTCCGGTTGAGAGAGGCTGGACCGCAGCCGTGCTGGCGGTGGTAGCAACCGTCATGGTGACCGTCTGCGGACCGGCGCCAGCGGCAACGGTCGAGGGGCTGAAGGAGACAACCGCACCGGCCGGACCGCCATTGATGGAGAAGCTGACTGCGCCCGGATAAGGCGTACCGGCGAAGGCGGGCGCCACCGCCAACTGATAGGTGAAGGTGGTTCCGGGGTTACCGGTCTGCGTCGACGGGCTCGCGGTCAAGGTCAAGCCGAGCGACCCGACTGTGACGGCGATCGATCCGGTGGTGCTGCTGCCAGAGAAGTTGCTATCGCCGTTGTAGACCGCGGTGATGGTGTGGCTTCCCGTGGCCAGAGTCGTGGTGGAGAAGGTGGCGACGTCACCCGAGGTGCCGGCCGCCAGGGTCCCGGGGCCGAGAAGCGTTGCGCCGTCGTAGAAGCTGACGGTGCCGGTCGGAGTCCCGGTGGTTGCCGAGGCTACTGTGGCGGTCAGCGTGACGCTGGCCCCTGGATTG
>Ga0210398_10000918_pt1 | contig 31843 bp, 24 predicted proteins | sample IncBWC4OmetaG_FD_161047 | JGI IMG/M metagenome (GOLD analysis project Ga0210398, IMG submission 161047) | Forest soil microbial communities from Barre Woods Harvard Forest LTER site, Petersham, Massachusetts, United States - Inc-BW-C-4-O | ecosystem: Environmental > Terrestrial > Soil >... | reverse complement strand
GGGGAAAAAGATTCCACGCCGCCTTCAACCGCAAGTTCGAGGTGATGCTGAACTTCTACGAAAAATGGGTGCGTATTGCCCTCGACCGGCCGTGGGCTACCGTGGGCGGCTTCCTGGTGTTCTTCGCCGCGTGCTTCCTGCTCGTTCCGTTCATGGGCTTGTCTTTCTTCCCGCGCACCGATGCTGGCCAATTCCAGATCAACCTCAAGGCCCCGACCGGCACGAGGATCGAGCTGACCAACGATTATGTGGCCCGAGTCGAAAATATCGTGAAGCAGGTGATCCGTCCCGATGATTTGGAAACTGTCGTTTCCAATATCGGCGTGATGCCCGACCTCTCTTCGCTATTCACCTCCAACTCGGGCATGCACACCGCGTTTGTCCAGGTGGGTCTGAAGGAAGATCACAAAGTCAGCAGCTTCGCCTACATGGCCATGGTCCGCGACCGCATCGCGCGGGAAATGCCCGAGCTGCGCACGTATTTTCAGTCGGGGGGCATCGTCGATTCGGTGCTCAATCAAGGCGTGCCCGCGCCGTTTGATATTCAGGTCAGCGGCATGGACATGAACACCGACAACCAGATCGCGCAGAACCTGGTCCGGCAGATCAAGGCCCTGCCGGGAGTCTCCGACGTCTTCATTCCGCAGGATTTGGATTACCCGGGCCTGGAAGTGGACGTCAACCGCGCCCGCGCCAGCGAATTGGGCTTAGAGCCCAAGCAGGTAGTCGACAATTTGATCACCGCGCTGACTTCCGACGTGATGATCGCTCCGAGCTATTGGGTCGATCCGAAGTCCGGCAACAACTACTTCGTCACCGTGCAATATCCCGAAAACCAGGTCACCAGCCTGGAGTCCCTGAAAGCCATGCCGCTGCGCGCGCCCAGTTTGAAATTGCCCACGTACCTGAACCAGGTTGCCACTGTGAGTCCCATCCTGACGCCCACCGAAGTGGACCACTACCAACTGGAGAGGAACTTTGACATTTACGTGGCCCCAACCGGAGAAGATCTGGGCAAGCTCTCCTCGTCCATCTCCAAGCTCATCGCCGGCACCAAGCTGCCTCCCAATATTCGCATCGACATGCGCGGGCTGGTGGTCACCATGAACCAGTCATTCAAGAGCTTCGGGCTGGGCCTGTTCCTGGCCATCGTGATCGTCTATCTCATTCTTGTGGCGCAATTCAAATCTTTCATCGATCCATTCCTCATCATCCTCGCCGTGCCCACGGGCATCATCGGCGTGATTCTCACGCTGGTGCTCACCGGAACGACGCTGAACATCCAATCGCTGATGGGCATCGTGATGCTGCAAGGCATGGTGGTATCCAACAGCATTCTGATCGTGGATTTCGCCAATGTGCTGCGCGGCGAAGGGCGCGGGCTGGTGGACGCCGTGGCCGGCGCTTGCCGCATCCGCCTGCGCCCCATTCTGATGACCTCGCTCGCCACCATCGTGGGCCTGCTGCCCATGGCATTCAAGCTTGAGGCGGGAAGCGAAGCGTATGCTCCCCTCGCGCGGGCCATCATCGGCGGCCTGATTTCCTCGATTGTGCTGGCGATTTTTGTGGTTCCCGCGGCCTACCTGCTGATCTATCGGCGCCGCGAGGCAACGGGGAGCGTCATGACACCGGAGGAGGCGCACTGATGCGCAGTTTGCCGAATTCTTACTTCGTGCTGCTTTTGTCCGGCGCGGTGGTCGCCGCTGCGATCGTGTCCTCCCCCGCTCCGTGTTCAGCGCAAGCCTCGCCAAGCATGGGCGCGCCCCCGCCGACGGCGCCCCAAGCACCGTCCACGTACCCGGCGCCTGCACCGCCCGCCCAGAACCAAACCTCTGCCACGGGGCAGAGACTGACGCTGCAAGACGCGCAAAACATCGCCATACAGAATCACCCACAGATCCAAGCGGCCACGCAGCTGGCGCGGGCCGCCGCGGCGCAGGTGACCGAAGTTCGCTCCGCCTACTATCCCCAGGCGACCGGCGCGCTCTCCGGTGCCGAAGCACAAAGCGGCAGCCGCATCGCCGCCGGCTTCCTGAACAGCCCGAGCATTTACGACAAGTTCGCAGCTGGGGCGGCCGTCAGCCAATTGGTCACCGACTTTGGCCACACCCACCAGCTTTCCAAAAGTTCGAACTACCACTCGCAGGCGCAGCGGGAGAGTGTGGTCACCACCCGTGCCGACGTGCTGCTGCGCGTCAATCTGGACTACTTCGCCGCGTTGAAAGCGCAGGCCGTGCTTCGCGTGGCCAATGAGACCGTAAAGGACCGTCAGCTGGTCACGGACCAAGTCACCGAGATGGCCAGGAGCAGTCTCAAGTCCGGCCTGGACGTGAGCTTCGCGAATGTGGACCTGGCCCGCGCGCAACTCCTGCAGGTGCAGGCGCAGAACGATTTGCTGTCCTCCTACGCGCAGCTCGCCGACGCCCTGGGCTATTCCGACCAGCGAGACTTCCAGCTGGTTGACGAGCCGCTGCCCGGCGGCCCTCCTCCCGATGTGGCGCCGCTGGTCACAGAAGCCTTTCAGAATCGGCCGGAGCTGATCAGCCAGGGCCTGGACTTGAAATCGGCGCAGAGCTACGCCACCGCCGAGCGTGACCTATGGTTTCCCACAGTTTCGGCCGTCGGTGTGGCCGGCCTGATCCCCTATCGTGAAGACCCGTTGCCCAGCCGCTACGCCGCCGCCGGTTTCAACGTCAACGTGCCCATTTTCAACGGGCGCCTCTTCAACGCGCTGCACACCGAAGCGGTGGCCCGTGCTTCCGCGCAAGGGCAGCTCTTGCGCGACCTGCAGGACCGCATCGCCGAGGACGTGCGCACCGCCTGGCTCAACGTCATGTCCGCATACCAGAGGCTTTCCGTGACCGAGAAGCTTCTGATGGAAGCGACGCAGGCCGACGACCTAGCCCAGGCGCGCTACAAGCTGGGCTTGAGCTCGATCATCGAGCTCAGCCAGGCCGAGTTGAACCTCACCGAGGCACAGATCGACCAGATCAGCGCGCAATACGACTACGAAAGCCAGACCGCCAATTTGAATTATCAATTGGGGCGGGTGAAATAAGCAGAGCGCCCAACGCTCTGAACGACGCCGTCACGCTTGACACTCCGTTCCTAGCGCCATAAGCTGAGGCCCTTGAAAATATCCATTGGTTCCGACCATGCCGGCTTCGAGTACAAGGAAAAAATAAAGGTATTGCTGTCTTCGCTCGGGCATGAAGTCCACGACTTTGGCACCACCAGCACGGAACCGGTGGACTATCCTCTGTTCATCCGTCCCGCAGCGCAGGCGGTGGCGAGCGGCGAGTGCGAGCGCGGCATCGTGCTGGGCGGATCGGGCAACGGCGAAGCCATGGTCGCCAACAAAGTGCGCGGCGTGCGCTGCGCATTGTGCTGGAGCCTGGAAACGGCGCGCCTGGGGCGCGCGCACAATGATGCCAATGTGCTCTCGATCGGGCAGCGCATGATTCCCGAAGACCTGGCGCTGGAAATCGTGAAAGTCTGGCTGGTCACGCCGTTCGATGGCGGGCGGCACGCGCGCCGTATCGCAGAGATCGAATAACCTTCATCCGACATTTTCCGAGGTGAAAAGATGCGCTTCTTCAAAATTCTTCTTGCGGTGGTGTTGTGCCTTGTAGTTCTGCTGGCCATCGCCATCACCGCAACCATCGGATGGCGTCCCTTTTTCGGCCCGCGCGCGCGCCCGCTGACCAGCCGGACGTTCGAACGAACCCCGCAGCGCTGGGCGCGTGGAAAATACCTGTTTGAAAATGTTTCGCTGTGCGTGGACTGCCATTCCCCTCATGACTGGACCAAGCACGACGCTCCCATCGTTCCGGGCATGGAGGGCGCCGGCCAGGATTTTGAAATTCTGAAGGGCTTGCCGGGCCATACGGTGGCTCCGAACATCACGCCCGATTCGGAAACCGGCTCCGGCTCTTGGAGCGACGACGCGCTGGCGCGCGCCATTCGTGAAGGCGTGGGGCACGACGGCCGCGCTTTGTTCAACATGATGCCCTATCAAGGATACCGGTATATGCCGGACGAGGACTTGGCCTCCGTCATCGTTTTTATTCGTTCGCTGCCGCCGGTTCGAAATCCCCTGCCCAAGACGGAGCTCATCTTCCCGGTGAAATATCTCATGCGCAGCGTGCCGCAGCCAATCACCGCGCCGGTGCAGGTGCCTGACATTTCCGATCCGGCGAAGCACGGCGCTTTCCTCGTCACCATGGCGCGCTGCGAGGATTGCCATACGCCGATCGACGACCACGGCCAGCCGCTCCCGGGAATGTACCTGGCAGGAGGGCAAATATTCGAAGGGCCCTGGGGAAGGGTCGCGACCGCCAACCTGACGACGGATCCCTCCGGGATTCCGTATTACGACGAAACACTGTTCCTGCAAGCGATGCGCACCGGTTACGTCAAGGCGCGTCCGTTGAATCAGATCATGCCCTGGCCGCACTACGGCGGCATGACCGAGGACGACTTGAAGGCCATCTTCGCGTATCTGAAGACGGTCAAGCCCATTCATCACGTCGTGGACAACACCGAGGCGCCGACGATGTGCGTCATCTGCAACGCCTCGCACGGGGGCGGAAGCAAAAACCAGAAGAATTAGCTCGGACTTATCCTTTGCTCGGGCTTTCGGCTAATTTCCTGAAGGGAGTTTGGAAACGTCCCAGTTGCCGCCGAGGGCCTTGACCAGAAGAACCGTCGAAGTCAGGCGGCTGCTCAGCAGGGTGACCGCCGTCCGCTCGTTGGTCAGTGCTGCGCTCTGTGCGGTAATCACGGTGAGGTAAGTGTCGAGCCCGCCCTTATACCGGTTGGTGGCTTGGTCTAGGGCGCGATTGGCGGCGGCCACCGCAGCGTCCTGCGTCTTGGCTTCGTCTTCGAGAACGCGAAGATCGGACAGCGAATCTTCTACTTCTTGAAAAGACATCAGCACCGTCTGCTGATAGTCGGCCACCATTTCGTCGTAGGTGTGAATGGCCTGGTCGGAAACGCCACGCCGGCGCCCGGCATCGAAAAGCGTCTCTGCCGCCGAGGCGCCGAGGGACCAAAGTGCGCTGGGCCCGGTCAGCCAATCTGGAAATGCCTTGCTCTCAAATCCCGCCGTGAGTCCCAGCATGATCGTCGGAAAATAAGCCGCGCGGGCGATTCCGACTTGTTCGTTGGCCGAGGCGACCCTTCGCTCCGCTCCGGCGATGTCGGGCCGCCGCTCCAGCAGTTTAGAGGGCACTCCAGGAGCAGGCACGGGGGGCACGGCAGGCATCGGAGCGGGGGCAAGGCTAAACGTGGAGGCCGGCTGGCCGATCAAGACCGCGACAGCGTGTTCGAACTGGTCGCGCTGCGAAGTGATATCGATGTCCTGGGCGCGCGTCTGCTCCAGTTGTGTGTCGGCCAGGTCCACGTCTTCCCGGGACGCGACGCCGCCCTGAAAGCGGCTTTGGGTGAGCGCCAGGGCTTTTTCAAAGGCGTCCACGTTGGTGTCAAAGAGTTGCTTCTGGGCGTCCAGCCCGCGAAGGGTGAGGTAATCCAGCGCCAGTTCTGCGTGCAGGCTGAGGCGCAGCGTCTCCAAATCCGCAGCCGAGGCTTGCACGAGAGTGCGGCTGGCCTGCACGCTGTGGCGGATGGCGCCCCAGGCGTCGGCCTCATAGCTCACCTGTCCATCAAGGACCAAATCCGAATAATTCACCGGAGAACCCGGCCCGAACAGCGCCTTGTGCTGCGACTCTCGGTTTTGCGTCGGCGACACGCCGGCAGTGACCAGCGGGTAATAGGCTGCGCGCGTTTGCCGCAGCACGTCGCGCGCTTCCTGATAGCGGTCCACGGCGGCACGCAAGGACTGGTTGGAGACATCGACCTTTTCTTCCAGGGCATTCAGCTGAGGATCGTTGAAAATCTCCCACCAGTTTCCTCGTTGCGCCTGGTCGCTCGGCAGCGCCGTCTTCCAGTTGGCGTTTTCCTTATACGCAGGCGGAATCTGCGTCGTTGGTTTCTCATATTTGGGACCGACCGAGCACCCGCCCATCACGAGGAGCGCGAGCGCGAGAAGAGCCAGGCTGAAAATGGGAAGCACCGGCAGGCGAGAGGCATTACCATTCTTGAGGTTGCAATTTTTGCTTCGGCGAAACATCAAGGCTTCCTCTGCGCGGGCGCGGGTGTGGCAGGCGCTGTGGAAGCCGGCGGCTCGGCAATGCGAACCGTGGCGCCGTCGGTGAGCGAGTCGGACGGGTTCAGCACCACCCACTCATCGCCCTTCAGCCCGGCGACGATTTCCATCTCCGTCCCGAAATCGCGGCCCGGCGTGACCGGAACGAGCGAGATGGCCTTGCTGTCCCTGACGATGGCCACCTGCAGTCCCGACGATTTGAAGATTGTGGCGTTCACGGGAATGGTGTACGTGTTCACCGACGTGGGCAGCTTGAGGTGCACCTCGACGTAGCCCCCCGGCTTCAGCAGACCCGCCGAATTGTCCACATCCACTTCGGTCAAAAGCGTTCGCGAAGTGTTGTCGATGGCGCCGGCGCTGCGCACCACGGTACCCTGGAAATGCCGTCCCGGAAATTCACGCAGGACCAGGTCCGCATGCAGACCCGGGCGGATCTCCGGGGAATTGAGCTGCGGCACATTGACGTACACCCGCAGCGGATTCATGGCCTGAATGTGGAACAACTCGCGTGCCGCCCCGCCGCCGCTGCCGGAATCGATCAGCTGGCCGATGTCGGTATTGCGCGCCGTGATCATGCCGTCGAAGGGTGCGTACACCTTCTCAAAGGCCTGCAGGTCCTGCAGCCGCTTCACGTTGGCCTGCGCCGACTCCACCGCCGTCTTGCGGGCGTCGTAGTTTCCGGTCGCGTTGTCCACGTCCTGCTGGGCCACCGAATCCGTCTTCAGCAAGTCCTTGTAGCGGGCGGCCGTGATCTCCGCCAGGCTCATGTTGGCCTGCGCCGTGGCCTGGTCCGCGCGCGCCTGCTGCAACTGCTGATCGACTTCCGGCGAATCGATTTCAGCCAGCAGTTGGCCCGCTTTCACACGCGCGCCGATATCCACGTACCATTTCTTCAGGTAGCCGTTGGTGCGCGCAAAGATGGGCGCGTCCGTGTACGGCTGCATGTCGCCGGGAATGACGATTTCCTGCTGCGGCGCGCCGAGCCTGGGGTGAATCACGGAGACCGTGGGGATCGCCAGGTCCTGCGTCTCCCGGGAAAGCTGGGCGTCCGCTTTGCGCCGGCTGGAAATGCCCCACAGCACGATGATGGCAATGACCAGCACCATGACCAGCAGCACCACACCCCGGAGCAACTTGCTGCCCGGCGAAGGCGGACCGCTGTACGCGCCCCGTTGGCCGGCCGGCGATTCCGCCGCTTCCCGCTGATTGGTCACAACCTCCATCTGGTCCTCCGAAAGGGTCGCGGACGCTTCCTGGGGCCCGCAAAAGTGTCCGCCAAAAGCTAACTGCCCGGTATTTCGATTTCCGCCGATTGGCCGCGGCTCTTGCGCGATCCGTGAATCAGGCTATACACCGCCGGCACGAATAGCAGCGTCGCTACGGTGGCAAAGAGCAGCCCGCCGATCACCGCGCGTCCTAGCGGCGCGTTTTGTTCGCCGCCCTCTCCAAGCCCGAGCGCCATTGGCAGCATGCCGATAATCATGGCCATGGCCGTCATGATCACCGGCCGGAAGCGCGTAAAGCCCGCTTCCTCGGCGGCGTGCAGCGGGTGCTGGCCTTCCTGCACGCGCTCCTTCGAGAAGCTGACCACCAAAATGCTGTTGGCGGTGGCCACGCCCATGCACATGATCGATCCGGTCAGCGCCGGGACGCTGATGGTGGTGTGGGTCACGAACAGCATCCACACGATGCCTGCCAGGGCCGCGGGCAGCGCGGAAATAATGATGAACGGGTCGAGCCACGACTGGAAGTTGACGACAATGAGCAGATAAACCAGGAGAACCGCAAATCCCAGGCCCGCCAGGAGTCCGACGAAGGAGGAGCGCATCGTGTCGATCTGCCCGCGCACGAACATCAGCGAGCCGCGCGGCAGCTTGCTGCGATTGCGGTTGACGATCTCATCCACGTCCTTGGCCACGCCGCCCAGATCGCGCCCCTCGGTCGCTCCAAAAATATCGATCATGGTCTGCGCATCGTAGTGGGAGACCGTGGCCATGCCCGCTCCGCGCGAAATCGTCCCCAGGTTGGCGAGTTGCTGCCAGGGCACTCGGTCGCCGTTGCCACTGGTCACCGGAATATTTTCGAGGTCCTGCAGTCTCTGAAAGTCGTACTGCGGGGCCTGCTCGACGACCGAGTAGCTGACGCCGGATTTCGGATCGAGCCAAAACGAAGGCGCCGTTTGAAAGCTGCCGCTCAGCGACACCAGCAGGCTGCCGGCGACGTCTCTTTGCGTGTAGCCCGCCTGAAGGGTCTTGGTGCGGTCCACATCGATGTGCAGCTTGGGCTGGTTGAAGGGCTGCTGAATGCGCAGGTCGGCGATGCCGGTCACGTTATCCAGTTGCTTCAGCAGATTGGTCGCAAATTCATGGTTACCCTCGACGTCGCGCCCCATGATTTGAATATCGATCGGCGCCGGCAGGCCGAAGTTCAGGATCTGGCTGACGATGTCGGCCGGAGGGAAGTAGAACATGACGCCCGGGAATTCCCGGTTCAATTTGAGGCGCAGGTCGTGAATGTATTGGTCGGTGGGGTGATGTTTTTCATTCAGGGAAATCATGATGTCCGCGTCCTGCGGACCGATCGGCGCAGACGTGCTGTAGGTGTAATTCAGCGCGCTGTAGGGCAAGCCGATATTGTCGATCACGCTTTCGATTTCTTCTTTCGGAATCAGCTCGTGAATCGAACGCTCGACATCGGTGCACAGCGCCGCCGTTTCTTCAATACGCGTGGCCGTCGGGGCGCGTACGTGCAATTTGATCTGCCCTGCATCCACGGATGGGAAGAAATCCTCGCCCAGCCAGGGATATAGCGCGAACGAAGCGACGCAAATCGCCAGGAAGGCCAGCGGGAAGATTACTCGGTGCGCCAGGCAGACTTGCAGAATCCCGCGATACCAGTTGCGCAGCCTTTCGAACTGCAATTCGAAATGCCCCTGCAGGCGCACCAGCGGATTGGTGCTGCGGAGCGACGTCTCCGCGGATTCCTCTTCGTGCGCCTTCAGCAGGTAGCGCGCCATGGTCGGAACCAGCGTGCGCGACAGCAGGTACGAGGCCAGCATGGCGAACACCACGGCCTCCGCCAGCGGCACGAACAGATAGCGCGCCACGCCGGTCAGGAAGAACATCGGCACGAACACGATGCAGATGGAGAGCGTGGAGACGAACGCAGGCACCGCGATTTGCTGCGCGCCATCCAGAATCGCCTGGATGATCTCTTTCCCCTGGGCCAGGTTGCGGTTGATGTTTTCTATTTCCACCGTGGCATCGTCCACCAGGATGCCCACTGCCAGCGCCAGGCCGCCGAGGGTCATGATGTTGATGGTCTGCCCGATGGCGCTCAGAACGACGATCGACGTGAGAATGGAAAGCGGAATGGAAACCGCGATAATCAGCGTGCTGCGCCAGCTTCCCAGGAAGATCAGGATCATCAGACCGGTGAGGCACGCGGCGATCACGGCTTCTCGAACCACGCCGTTGATCGAGGCGCGCACAAACAACGATTGATCGGCAATGGGCCGGGCGCGAAAGGCCGGCGGCAAACCTGCGAGAACGACGGGCAAATCCTCTTTGATCTGCTTGATGATGTCCAGGGTCGACGTTTTCCCCAGCTTCAACACGGTCATCAAAGCCGCGCGCTGTCCGTCCACCATCACGATGTTGGTCTGAGGGGGATTGCCGTCGCGGACGTGCGCCACGTCGCGGATGTAGATGGTGTTGGTGCCCACGGTCTTGATCGGCAGATCGTTCATTTCCTCGACGGTTTTGGGGCTTGAATTCAAGTCGACGTCGTCTTCAAAGGAGCCGATCTTGGCGGTGCCGGCCGGGAGAATCAGGTTTTGATTGTTGACGGCATTGACGACGTCGTTGGGCGAAAGCCCTTTGGCCTGCAGCGCGGGTATATCCAGGTCCACCTGGACCTGCCGCTGCTTGCCGCCATAGGGATTCGGAAAGACGGCGCCCTGCACCGTCGCGAGTTGCGTGCGCAGGAAATTTCCGGCCATGTCGTTCAGCTGCTGTTCGGAAAGACCCTCGCCGGAAATCGCCAACTGAATGATCGGGACGGAGGACGCGTTGTACGCCAGGATGAACGGGGGAATCGTGCCGGGGGGATCCTGCCGGACGGCGGCCTGGCCGAGGGCGGCGACTTGCGCCATCGCCATGTCAATCCGCACATCGGGGTGGAAAAAGATCTTGATGACGCCGAGCCCGTTCAGCGATTGCGACTCGATGTGCTCGACGTCGTTGACCGTGGCGGTGAGGCCGCGCTCGTACCCCACGACAATTCGCTGGGACATCTCTTCGGCCGAAAGCCCCGGGTATCCATAGACGACGGCGATGATGGGAATATCGATTTCCGGAAAAATGTCGACGGGCGTGGTAAAAACCGCCAGCGTCCCCAGAATCAAAATGAGCAAAGACATCACCACAAAGGTGTAAGGTCTTCGCAGGGCTAAACGGACTATCCACATACAGCGCTCTCAACTCCCGGGTCTGCCCGTGCCGAGCTTTGCCGACACAAAGGCGAAAATCGTGATTCGCGGTTGCTGCAATAGCATCAAATGCGGTTGCCGGAGCATGAATTCCGGTTTTGCCGGCGATTCTGAAGTTTATTTTCCGTTAACGCGACGCATCCCTAGTCATGCATCCCGGAGGACTAGCAGAGGCCACATCTGCGGTACTAAAATCAGATGCGCCAAAGTCAACCGCCGTTACATCTTCACCGGCCTCGCGTAGGCTCTTGTACACGTCTACGCGCGGGCCCCGTCCGCCACGCAGCCGGAAAAAATCGAATCGAAGAACAGCCCCAAAACTTGCCGCACATCGCTATCGGAGAGCGTCGTCGGGTCCAGCAAATGCTCGAGCAGCAATCCTTGCGAAAGCGACCCCAAGCAGGCGGAAGCCGCGGGGTAGGCGATAGGAATGCTCTTGCCGAGCGCGTCCATAATCTCCGAGAACAGCTTGCCAAAGGAGGCGCGGATGCGGCGGTGGCGGCTGCGCAAGCGGGCGTGGGCCTCGGGGTGGCGCAGGGCGAATTGCTTGAATTCCATGGAGATCAGAACCAGGCGGCGGTCGGTGGCCACCTCTGCGTAATGTGTGCGCAGGGCCGTCAGCTTGCCGGCGGGGCTGGAGTGCCGCCGCGCGGCGGCGGCAAAGGACTCGATGCGCTCGCGCACCCACTCCTCGAAGAGGGCGAAAAAAATGTCTTCTTTGCTTTTGAAATTGGCGTAGAACGCGCCGCGCGTGTAGCCCGCGCCGGCGGCGATGTCCTCCAGGCGCGCCGCTTCGAAGCCGTCCTTGGCGAAAATACGCTTGGCGGCGTCCAGCAGCTTGCGGCGCGTGGCCCTGGTGCGCTCCGCCTGGGGCGTGCGCGAGCGGACGGGAAGGGCGGCGCGCCCGCGTGCGCGCTTGGCCCGTTCGGGAACGGAAAGTCCCCTCATGTTTGCGGCGCGCATTGCTTGACAGCATACATACGTGTATGTATCTTACTTGGGTGCTCTCGGCCACGCAAGCCCTAATTGCAAAGTCGGAACGCCTCCCCGGCCTCCCTCGCGGATAACCGCCGCCGAGCGCGGCCGGCGCGGCGGAACAGCCCCGAAGAATTGAGCGGTGATCATGCGAATTTCCCGGATTCCTATATCCCTCCTGCTGACCGGCATCCTGGGCCTGGCCATCACCGGCCGGGCGCAGACCGGCCCGTATCAAGGCAGCGCCAGCGCCGGACCGCCCTCCGACCAACCGGTGTCGTTGACCCTGGACCAGGCCCTGAAGATGGGGCTGCGCTATAACCTGGGAGGGATCACCGCCGCGGAGTCTTCGGAGCGCGCCAACGGCGCGAGGATCGTGTCGCGCAGCGCGCTGTATCCGGACATTTCCGGCGGCCTGCGTGAGAACGTGCAGCAGATCGATCTGGCCTCCTACGGCTTTAAGTTTTCGTTTCCGCCAAGCCTGGGAATCCATTTTCCGAACATCGTGGGGCCGTTCAACTTTTTCGACCTGCGCGGCTATGTGACGCAGCGGGTGGCGGATTTCAACGCCATTCGCTCCTACCAGTCGGCGCGCGAATTGCAACGCGCTGAGGAACTTTCCGCGGCGGACTCGCGCGAGATCGTGGTGTATGTGGTGACCTCAGCCTACCTTCAGGTCCTGGCAGAATCGGCGCGCGTCGATTCGGCCAAGGCGCAAGTGGATAGCGCGCAGGCCATTTTCCAGCAGGCCTCGGACCGCTTCACCGCGGGCCTGAACGCGAAGATTGATATGACCCGCAGCCAGGTGGAATTGCAGACGCAGCAGCAGCGGCTGACGGCGGAACAGGCGGAATACGCCAAGGAAAAAATCGGCCTGGCGCGGCTGATCGGACTTTCGCCCGCGCAGTCCTACGCGCTGGCGGACAACATGCCCTACGCGCCCCTGGAGAACATCACCCTCGAACAGGCGCTGACCCTGGCGGGGCAAAATCGTTCGGACCTGAAGGCCGCGGACGCGCAACTGCACGCGGCGGAATACGCGCGCAAAGCGGCCGTCGCCGAGCACTATCCCACGCTGGGAATCGTCGCCGACTACGGCGTCATCGGCATCAATCCCGCCAACTCTCACGGCACTTTTGACGTAAGCGGCCAATTGCTGTTTCCCATCTGGGCGGGCGGGCACACGCACGGAGACATCGTCGAAGCCGACGCCACCTTGAAGCAGCGACGCGCGGAATACGAAAACGTGCGCGACCGCGTGGAAGCCGACGTCCGCAACGCTTATCTGGATCTCAATGCCGCCGCCGAGCTGGTGCGCGTCGCCCAGAGCCGGCGCGAGCTGGCGCGCGATCAGCTGGCGCAATCCACTGACCGCTTCGCCTCCGGCGTCGCCGACACCGTCGAAGTCACCCAGGCGCAGGAAGTGGTGGCCAGCGCGGAGTCCGAGTACATCTCCGATTTGAACGCCCACAATACAGCCAAGGCCAGCGTGGCGCGCGCCATCGGCCAGGCCGAAAAGATCATGCGCGAACTTTTGAGGAGCCAATAGCCATGCCGGTCGAACAAGAGCAACAAGCCAGCCCGCCCCGGCGCGCCGAGCCTGCCGGAAGAATGAGTGAGTCGAGCGACGCCGGCAGCAATGCCGAAGGGAAGCGCAGGACGCTGCTGTTCGCGGCCATCCTGGGCGCCGTCATTCTGGTGGGCGCCCTCTCGTTCTGGCTCTACTCGCGGGCCTACGAATCCACAGACGACGCGCAGGTGGATGGCCACCTCAACGGCATAACCGCGCGGATCGACGGCGACGTCAAAGCCGTTCACGTCGAGGAGAACCAGTCCGTGCAGGCCGGCGACGTGCTGGTCGAGCTGGATCCGCGCGACTATGAAGTCGCCGTCGAGCAGGCCCAGGCGCAGCTGTTGAAGGCGCAGGCCGGCGAGCGCGCCGAAAATCCCAATCTGCCGATCACGCAAAGCACCACCGAGACCGGCGTTTCCACCTCCAGCGCCCAGGTTGCCGACGCCGAAGCAGCCCTGGCGGCTGCGGAACGCGATCAACTGGCGGCGCAGGCGCGCGTGCAGGAGGTCGATGCGAATGTGGCGAAAGCGCAGGCCGACTTGGCGCGCTATGAGGCGCTGGTGAATAAAAACGAAGTCTCCCGTTCCGACTACGACCAGGTCGTGGCATCCTCGAAAGCTTTTGCCGCCTCCGCGCAATCTGCTCGGGCCTCGGCCGAGGCCGCGCAGAAAGTGGTCGAACAGCGCAAGGCGCAGTTGGACCAGGCGCGCAGCAGGCTGGAGTCCGCCCGCGTAAACGCGCCCAATCAGGTTGCCATTTCCCGGGCCAACTTGCAGTCCAAGCAGGCGGAAGTGCAATCGATGAAGGCGGCGCTCGACCGCGCGCAGCTGGACCTCAGCTATTGCAAGATCGTGGCGCCCGTGGCCGGCGTAATCGGCAAGCGCACCGTCGAGCCCGGCGAACACGTCAGCAAGGGCCAGCGCCTGATCACCCTCTCCAACCTCAGCGACTTGTGGGTCACGGCCGATTTCAAGGAGAGCCAGTTGAGGGAAATGAAGCCGGGCCAGCGCGTCACCATTTCCGTGGACGCCTTCGACAAGGATTTTGAAGGCACGGTCGAAGCCATGCCCGGCTCGACCGGCTCGGTCGTCAGCCTGCTTCCACCGGAAAACGCCACCGGCAACTACGTGAAAGTGGTGCAGCGCCTGCCGGTGCGCATCCGCTTCAAGCCGGGGCAGGACGGGCTCGATCGCCTGCGCCCGGGCATGTCCGTAGTCCCAAAAGTGTGGATCAAGTAAGTAGAACAGACTTTAGTCTGTTGGTTTCCATAAGTACTTGGCGAGCACGCACACTCTGCCTGTCCGTGCTGGATGAAGCCGACGCCACCGCAACAAGGAACCGTCGTGACCGAAGCAATCGACGCACCCTGGAAGCCAAAATATAACCCGTGGCTGATCGCCTTGACGGTCACCCTGGCCACGTTCATGGAGGTGCTGGACACCTCTATTGCCAACGTGTCCCTGCCGCACATTGCCGGGAATCTTTCCGCCAGCCAGGAAGAATCGACCTGGGTGCTGACGAGCTATCTCGTTTCGAACGCCATCATTCTGCCGATCAGCGCATGGCTCTCCTCGCTGATCGGCCGCAAACGCTTCTACATGACCTGTGTGGCGCTCTTCACCGCCAGCAGCTTTCTGTGCGGGCTGGCGCCGAGCCTGGGGATGCTGATTTTCTTTCGAATCCTGCAAGGCGTCGGCGGCGGAGGCTTGCAGCCCAGCGAGCAAGCCATCCTCGCGGACACGTTTCCCGTCTCCAAGCGCGGCATGGCCTTCGCCGTGTACGGCATGGCCGTGGTGCTGGCCCCGGCCATCGGACCCACGCTGGGCGGCTACATCACCGACAACTACAACTGGCGCTGGATTTTCTACATCAACGTGCCCATCGGCATTCTCTCGCTGTTCCTCACCAATCGCCTGGTGGAAGACCCGCCGTTCCTGAAACGCGAGCAGGAGCGTAGGCGGAAAGTCCGCGCCGACTATCTCGGCCTTGGCCTTCTCACCCTTGCCATTGCCAGCCTGCAGATTGCGCTCGACAAGGGCCAGGAGGCCGGCTGGTTCCAGTCGCGCTGGATCACTTCGCTCGTGATTCTCGCCTGCTACGCATTCCTGATCTGGATTGTGTGGGAGTGGCATCACGCCAACCCTGTGGTGGACATCCGCATGTTCAAGATGCGCAATTTCGCCACGGCCATGTTTTTCAGCTTTACGCTGGGGATCGTGTTGTACGGCACTACGGTGATGATCCCGCAATTCCTGCAAGTGCTTCTGGGATACCCGGCGGTGGTCGCGGGCGAAGCGCTGGCCGGAGGCGGATTTGTGATGATCTGCGTGCTGCCCTTTGTGGGGACGCTGGTGTCGCGCATCGACCCGCGCAAATTGATGGCCTTCGGCTTCGTTTGCATTTCCGCGGCGCTGTACTACATGTCCAGCCTGTTCAGCCTGACTATGGATTTCCGGGCCGCTTTCATGATGCGCGTGTTCCAGATGTTCGGCCTGGCGTTCATCTTCGTTCCGCAAAACGTCCTGGCGTATGTGGGCGTGCCGCGCGAGAAGAACAACCAGATTTCCTCGATGAACAGCTTCATGCGCAATGTCGGCGGAAGCATTGGCATCGCACTGATCTCCACATTTATTGCGCGCGGGGCGCAGCGGCGCCGGTTCTATATGGTGGGGCACGCCACGCCGGGCTCGCCGCCGTACGAGAGCCTGGTCGGCGGGCTCTCCGAAACATTCAAGGCCAATGGCGCCGGCAGCGTGGACGCGACGCACCAAGCCCATGGCATGGTCTCCCTGATGATTGACCGCCAGGCGACGACCATCGCTTACGTCGAGGTGATCTCCATTTTGGCCATCATCATTCTGTGCCTGGTTCCGTTCCTCCTCATCATGAAGCGCCCGCGCGCCACGACGGCCGAGCAAACCGCGATGCACTAGTAGCACAGACTTCAGTCTGTGGGTTTCCATTGGATCTCGCATGGACTGTTGCTGCTTGCCACATCTTGATTTTGCTTCCCTCGGCTGGCCTGAGCTTACTGACGGAACCCCACAGACTGAAGTCTGTGCTACGAATTCGGCTATACTGTCGCGGCTAGCGCGCCTGCATTCAAAATCGGCGCGAAGACGGGAGTTCTGTTGTATCCCTTCATTCGCATCGGTCCGTTGCCGCTCGGCACCTACGGCCTGATGGTAGCGGTGGGCTTGATCTGCGCGTTTTTTATCCTGCGCGCGGATTTCGAGCGCCGCAAAGTCCCCGCCGACGCTGAGGCCATCATTGGGATTACCGGTCTTGCCGGACTGGTCGGCTCGCGGCTCTACCACCTGCTGCAAAGCCCGAGTGAGTTTTTCGCGGATCCCTGGTCGCAGCTCTTCAGCACCATGGGCTTCGCTTTCGTTGGCGCCATCATCGGCGGCTTTCTGGCCCTGCTGCTCCTCGCGAAGCGCTTTCGGATGTCGCCGCTCCTGATGCTGGACGCCGCTTCACCCGCTGCCGCGATGGGCTACGGCATCGGCCGCATCGGCTGCCTGCTTTCGGGCGACGGCGACTACGGCATTGCCACAAGTCTTCCTTGGGGTATGAGGTTCCAGCCGCTGCAGCCCGGATCAACGATTCTGGGTTTCATTCGAATCGATCGCGGCGCGCTCGACCCCAGCTATGGCGCGACGGTTCGCGGCTTTCCGCTTGACGCGATTGTGCCCGTCCATCCCACGCCGATCTACGAGTTCCTGGTGGCGGTGCTGATTTTCTGGATTCTCTGGCGCCTCGGAGCGCGCACCATAAAAACGCGCGCGCCGGATGGAATCATTTTCGCGGCGTATCTTGTGCTTACCGGGGTGGCGCGGTTCCTGGTAGAAATCATTCGCATCAATCCGCGCTCGTTCTTCGGCCTCACCAACGCACAGGCGGCCAGTGTGGTTTCCGTAGTCGCCGGTGTGGCACTCTATCTGTATTGCAGGAACGCGAAGCCTGCGCCCGCCAGGTAAGGGGGAACTTCGATGCCTCCACGAATCAAAACCACTGCTGTCGGCAGCTATCCTGTCCCTTCGTGGATGATCGGGAACACCTCGCGCCTGGTTCTCCGCGACGCCATCATGACGGTGTTGAAGGCGCAGGAACTGGCCGGGCTCGACCTCGTCACCGACGGCGAGCTGATGCGCTTCGACCCCAGCCACCCGGAAACCAACGGCATGGTGGACTACTTCGCTTCGCAAATGGACGGCGTTCGAAAAGAATTTACGCTCTCGGACTTCGATCGCTTTCGCGCGGATCGCGCGCCCGGCTTTCGTCTGCTCACCGCGGGCATGGCCGTCGGGAAAATTCAGGAAGGCACGCTGAACCTGCCGAGCGACTACGAATTCGTGCGCGTGCTGACCAAGGCGCCGCTCAAGTTCACCTGCACCGGCCCGCACATGCTGTCCCGCGTACTCACCAACTGCTATTACAACGACGTGCCCGACCTGGCCATGGACCTGGCGGAGGTGCTACGCCGCCAGATGGAATTGATCGAAGCCGACGTGGTGCAAATCGACGAGGCCTGCATCGTCGGCTATCCCCAGGACGCGCCCTGGGCCGCCGAGGCAATCAACCACGTGCTCGACGGCGTGTTGAACGAACGGGCCGTGCACATCTGCTTCGGCAACTATGGCGGCCAGCCGATGCTGAAGGGTTTCTGGCGGGACATGATTCCGTTTCTGAACTCGCTGCACGCCGATCACCTGGTGCTGGAGTTTGCCCGGCGCGGCTACGACGAGATCGAGTTTTTCAAGGACCTCGACCCCAAGATCGGCCTGGGCATCGGCCTGGTGGATATCAAGGACAACGAAGTGGAAACTCCCGAGCTGATCGCCGCGCGCATCGAAAAGATTGTGGGCACCCTCGGTCCGGACCGCCTGCGCTACGTTCATCCCGACTGCGGCTTCTGGATGCTGCAGCGCAGCGTGGCGGACCGCAAGATGCGCGCGCTGGTCGAGGGGCGGGATCTCTTCGAAGGGCGATTGTGATATGGCTCCCGGCGATCTGGCGGACAGGGCTGCGTCCAAGGCAGGCCTTTCGCCAGCGAGCGACGAAAAGGCCGCCGTTCGCGCAACTTTGTTTAATCACCTGGCCGGAATCGTCGTCATTCCTACCCTGAAGGCCCTCCTCGATCGCAGGGTCTTCGATCTGTTCGGCGCTGCGCCGGAGCCGCTGGAACTCGACCGAATCGCGCGCCGGACGCACGGCAACCGCGGCTACCTGCGCGTGGCCTTCCGCCTGCTGGCGTCCTGCGGCTGGTTGGAGGAGCACAGCGGCAGGAACGGCAGCAACGTTGTCTACGCGCTGACGGACAAGGGTCGGTTCGCCATCGGCGTCGCTGCCGCCCATTGCAACGAAGTGATTTCTTTTCTCCCCAAGGCCATTTTCCTTGAGGATTTTCTGTTCGGAAGATCCGACGAAGCGATCTTGCCATCCCTACGGGCGCTGGTGCAGAAGGCCGCGGCGCACTGGGGCCTGGCGGCGCGAGGGGAGACCGCCGAGGCCGAGCTGTGCCGCCAGGTTGGCCAATATCTGGACGGGCTTCTGGTAGGCCCGGCGATGGTGTCGCTGGCGCGCGGCGGAATCTTGGAGCGGCTGGCGCAAGGGCCCGTGCAACTCGACGCGTTGCCGGGAAATCACACCAGCCTGGGCCTGGTGTTTGATTTGCTCGCCGCGCAGGGATGGATCGCGCGCGAACGGGACCTGATTTCGCTTACGCCCAGCGGATCCTATGCGGCGCAGATCGCTACTTCCTATGGGGTCACGGTCTCCTACCTCCCGACGTTTCAGGTCGTCGATACGCTGCTGTTCGGCAACCCGCGCATCCCGCGCGTCGACGAGACCGGCTCGGAATTGCTGGTCAACCGCGGTATGAACGTGTGGGGCAGCGGCGGCGCCCACAATACTTATTTCAAAAAAGTGGACGAAATCGTCATCGAGATTTTCAACCGGCCGCTGGAACAGCAGCCGGAGGGAATCTGTGACATGGGCTGCGGCGACGGCACGCTGCTCGAGCATCTTTATTGCGTGATTAAGAGTCGCACGCTGCGCGGCTCGCAACTCGACAAGCATCCTCTGCTCGTGGTCGGCGTGGACTTCAACAAGGTGGCCCGGCGCATCACTAAGCAGCGGCTGCGCAAGGCGGAGATTCCGCTGCACTACGTCATTTCCGGCGACGTCAATCGCCCGGCGCTGCTGGGGAGCGACCTTGAGGGGTTGGGACACGACGTGCATAACCTGCTGCACGTGCGCTCGTTCCTCGATCACAACCGGCCGTACCTGCAGCCGGCCAATTACATCCGGGGAACGAGGACCGGACAATCCACCGGTGCGTTTGCGCACCTTGGCGAGGAGATTCCCTGCGACGAGCTGGAAGAGAATTTAGTGCGGCACCTGCGCCGCTGGGCGCCCTACGTGGGCCGGTTCGGCCTGCTGGTTCTGGAGCTGCACACGTTGCCGCCGCAACTCACAGCCGCCAATTTGTCGAAGACCCCCGCGGTAGCCTACGACGGCACACACGGATTTTCCGACCAGTACCTCGTTGAATTGCCGGTATTTTTAGATTGCGCGCGCGAAGCGGGACTGCATTCCGATCCGCGCTATCAATGCAAATTTCCGCCATCGGGCCTGGCCACGGTGAGCATTAATTTTTTCACCGCCGCGGTGCCGGCCAGTTAATGTGAGCGACTCTAAATTCCAAAAGGGATCGTTTAACGCTCAACGCAGGTTTAGCCCTCGAAGTTTCAGGGGCTGGAGCCCGCCTTGCTTTGCAAACCGTACGGCCGGGCTGAAGCCCGGCCCTCCAAAGCCCTTCGACAGAGCGATTCTTGCAGGTTAGATTTTTAAGGGGATGCGGTTTTTGGAGGGCCGAGCTTCAGCTCGGCCGTAGGGTTCTCAGAGAGGTGTGGGCTTTAGCCCCTGAAGCCCGTGGACTTACTGGGCGATAGCAGCCTTTGCCTTGCCGGTCTCCGCTGCGGGCTTGTCCGAGACGTCGACCATCTCAACGGGCCCATACTTTTCGAGGACCGGCTTGATCTTCCCGGCGTCGCCAACAGCCACCACCTGCATCGTCCCCGGATCGATGTATTTGCGCGCCACGCGCTGCACGTCGTCGGCCTTGATGGCGGCGATCTGCGCCGGATACTTGTCCCAATAGTCGGCGGGGAATTTGTAGGCCCGGCGCGTGATGGCCGCGGCGATCAACTGCTGTGGCGACTCCAGGGAAAGCGCGAAGCGCGCGACCACCGAGCGCCGCGCCGCGTCGAGTTCGTCCTCTGGAACTTTCTCATCACGAATGCGGTTCAGCTCGCGCAGGAATTCGGTCATCGCCCCGTCGGTTACTTCGGTGCGCAAATTGCCGCCCGCCGTCCACGGCCCGGCATATTTTCGCGCGACAATATTGCTGTACACGCCGTAGGTGTAGCCCTTCTCCTCGCGCAGGTTCAGGAACAGGCGGCTGGCCGATCCCGCGCCCAGCACTTCGTTCAGCACCACCAGGGCCGGATAGTCGGCGCTGGTGCGATCGATGGCCAGATTGCCCATTTGCAGCAAGGTTTGCACCGAGCCGGGGCGGTCCACGAGGAAGATTTTTTCTTTGCTCGCGGGCGGCGGGCCGGGAACGAAATGCACCGGCGCCTTGGTGCGTTGCCACTCGGCCAGCCACTCGCGCAGCTTGGGAATGAGCGTGTCGGCGTGGACGTCGCCGGAGATTGCCAGGATCGTGTTTTGCGGCGCGAAATGTTCGGCGTGCCAGTCGGCGAGTTTCTCCGGCGTCAGCGCGTCGAGCGATTCGGGCGTGGCCGAAACCACCGCGGCCGGATACGACCCGTACAGCGCGTGGTTCAGGGTTTGCACGGCAAGGAAGCCGGGTTCGGAGCGCTGCCGCAGCAGGGCTGACTTGGCGCGCGATTTATACTGCGCCAGCTCGTCCGCGGGATAGCTCGGGTGCAGCAGCACATCCACGGTCAGGGCGAACCACTGCTCGAACTTGTCCGACAATCCCGACGCGCTGACCACCGCGGTGCCCGAGCCGAATCCGGCGTTGGAAGAAATCGACGCCCCCAGGGAATCGATCTGCTCGGCGATTTGTTTGCTGGTGCGCGTTTTTGTGCCTTCGGTCATCAGGCGCGCGGCGGCTCCGGCCAGGCCGGGCTCATCCCCGGGTTCATACATCGGGCCCGCGCCGTCCACTTCGAATTGCACGGTGACGAGGGGAAACCGGTGATCCTCCAGGATCATCAAGCTGACGCCGTTCGGCAGCGCGGTCTCGATAGGCCGCGGGAACTTCACTTTCAGGATGTCTTTCGAGACCGGGGCGCGGTTGAGCCGCTCGACTTTGCTGGTCGGGAGCGACTTATCGTGCGCGGCATCGTTTTGTGTTTGGGCGCTTCCGGTGGCGGCGAAGACGGCAGCCATCACAGCAATTGCTGCCGCCTGCATCGAAAGCCGCGATCTCATTTGGCATTTCATTGTTTGGCCTTCGGATTGGTCAGGACCACGGTTCGCTGGTCCGCGCCCAGATACTGCCGCGCCACGCGCTGAATGTCGTTGGGCGTAATTTCGCCGTATTTTGCGAGCATGTCATTGATCAGTCCGGGATCATGAAAAAACACGGCGTACTCGCTCAGGATGCGCGCGCGGCCCATCGTCCCGGTTACGGACTCCGCCTGGGACAGGCGGTCCTGAATCAGAACCTTTTGCATCTCCGCGGCGGTGACGCCTTCGGTCTTGACGCGATCGAACTCTTCGTAAATCAGCTTCTCAACCTCGGCGGGATCCTGTCCCGGTTTGAGCATAGCGAACGCCTGGAACAGGGCCGGGCCGCGCCGGAGATCCACTCCTCCCGCGACTTGCAGGGCTACTTCCTTTTCCTTCACCAGCTTTTGATACAGGCGGGAAGAAGGGCCGCTGAACAAGATGTCGCCCAGCATGTCCAGGGCGTAGAAATCCGTGGTGTTGGCGGGGACCGTTTTGTACACCACGTCCAGGCGCGGGAGGCGGGCGAAGGAATCCTCGATGACCGCCCGGCGTTCGCCCGTCTGCGCGGGCTCGGTCATGTCCACCACGGGGGGCGCGGGCTGTTGCGGAATGTCTTCAAAGTACTTCTTCACTTTTTCGAGGGCTTCCGAGGACTTGAAATCACCGACCAGAGCCAGGACCGCGTTGTTGGGGGCGTAGTAGGTCTTGAAGAATCGCGAGACGTCGTCGAGACTCGCCGCGTCCAGATCGGTCATCGACCCGATCGTGGAATGCTTGTACGCGAAATTGTCGTAGGCCAGGTTTTCCAGAACTTCATCGGTCTTTCCGTACGGCTGGTTGTCCATGCGCTGGCGCCGCTCTTCCTGGACCGTGTTGCGCTGGTTGTCGAGATTGGCCTGGTTGATGCGCAGGGCGCGCATGCGGTCGGCTTCGAGGAACAGCGCCAGGTCCAACTGGTTGGAGGGCACCCGCTCGTAGTAATAGGTTGCGTCGTCGGTGGTGGTGCCGTTGACGTCTCCGCCGTTCACATGCACCAGGATCAGGTGCTCGCCCTTGCCCACGTTTTCGGAGCCCTGAAACATCATGTGCTCGAACAGGTGCGCGAAGCCGGTGTGGCCGGGTTGCTCGTTGCGCGAGCCGACGTCATAGGTGATGCACAGCGAGACCGTCGGCGCGGCGTGATCTTCCGAGAGCACCACGCGCAGGCCATTCTTCAGCGTGTACTGCTCGACGGGAATTTTGACTTCCTGCGCCCAGGCCGTTGCGGCCGCAATCGCAAGCGCGAAGGCCAAGCCGGCCGTCCAGAGGATTCTCAATCGCTTCATGTTTCCGCTCCACCCGACCGTGCTACCGGCAGACACTCTATCCTACTTTCAACAAGCGCTCCCCGACAGCATTAGTTTCTGTGCATGATCATTGACAGTTCCGACTGCACTGCCTGAGGATAAGCGCAGGAATCAATATGGCTAACCCGGAAGAGCACGCCCACGAATTGATTGATCAGCTGGCCCCCAACGAGATCTCCGCGGTCGTGAACCTACTTGAAGTGATGATCGACCCGTTGGCGCGCTCGATCGCGAACGCTCCCATGGAAGATGAAGAAATTCTTTCCGAGACCTCCGCGGAGCTGGATGCCGCGCATGCATCGACCGCCTGTGGTGAGGGCATTCCCCACGAGGAGATTCTGCGAAAATTCGGGGTGAAGAAGCCGTCCCGCTAACGCCGCGAAAGATCGTCGTTTGGGCTGCCACCTCGCAAGCTCAGCTTGTAGTTCGATCGGGAAATGGCGGTGCGCAACCTCCACGCTCTCGACGACTATCTGACGACCGGTGTCGGGGACGTCAAGAAGCTACGCCCACCTCGACGCGAACTCCGTCTGCGAGTCGGAGATTTTCGCGTGTTCTTTATTCCACAAGGCCTAGGTTCCATTGGATTCTTGCCATCAAGCATCGCCGCGACGCCTACAGATAAGCCAAGCCGGAAGTCCGGCTTAGCTTCCCTCGCCTCCCCGAGGTAAACTTTAACGTCCATGGGAACTGCCCCGGGTTCAAAGGTCATCGAAGTCCTCTCCCTGACGCGCAGCTACGGCACTCTCGTCGCCGTGAATCACCTGACATTTTCAGTGGAGTCCGGCGCGACCTTTGGGTTGCTCGGTCCCAACGGGGCGGGCAAGAGCACTCTCGTCAAGATGCTGACGACGCTGCTGCCTCCTACCGAAGGCACGGCGAAGATCGCGGGGTACGACCTCGTCCAGCATCCCGAATTGGTGCGCACGAAAATCGGGTACGTTTCGCAAATGCTTTCCGCCGACGGCGATCTGACCGGCTACGAAAACCTGCTGATCTCCGCCAAGCTCTACGGCATGTCTCGTAGCGAGCGCGCCAAGCGGATCACCCAGGCGCTCGAATTCATGGACTTGGCGCACGTCGGCGGCAAGCTGGTGCGGCAGTATTCCGGCGGCATGATTCGGCGCCTCGAAATCGCGCAATCCATGCTGCACCGGCCCAGCGTTTTGTTCATGGACGAACCGTCGGTCGGGCTCGATCCCTCCGCCAAGCGGTCCGTGTGGGAGCACATCCGCGAGCTGCGCCGCGAGTTTGGCACCACCATCCTGATGACCACGCACGACATGGAAGAGGCCGACCACCTGTGCGACATGGTGGCCGTGATGCACCGGGGCGTGCTCTCGGCGATGGACACTCCGGCGGCCCTCAAGGCGCAGGTCGGGCCGGAGGCTTCGCTCGACGACGTGTTCATCCACTTCACGGGCGCCACAATTACCGAAGGAGGGGAGCTACGAGATGCCGCTCGCACAAGAATCACATCCCAGCGCGTGGGCTGAGCCCTTTCCCGGCGCGAATTACCTGCGCCAGACGCTGGCCGTCGCCGAAGCCGACGTGCGCAAGCTGGTGCACGATCCGGTGGAGCTCTTGACGCGCATGGTGCAGCCGGTGCTCTGGCTGCTGATTTTCGGCCAGGTGTTCAACCGCACCCGCGCCATTCCCACCGGCGGGATCAGCTATCTCGATTTCATGGCGCCGGGGATTCTCGCGCAGAGCGTTCTGTTCGGAGCGATTTTTTACGGGATCTCGCTGATCTGGGAGCGCGACCTGGGCATCGTACAAAAATTTCTGGTGAGCCCTGCGCCGCGCAGCACGTTGGTGCTCGGGCGGGCCATTTCCTCGACGGTGCGCAGCCTGTGCCAGATGGTGTTTGTATACGGCCTGTCGGCGCTTCTGCACATTCAGCTGCGATTCGGACTGCTGGCGCTGGCAGGTGTGGTGCTGGCGGTGATGCTAGGCTCGGCGATTTTCTCGACGTTTTCGCTGATCGTCGCGTGCCTGGTGAAATCGCGCGAGCGCTTCATGGGCATCGGCCAGGTACTGACCATGCCGCTGTTTTTTGCCAGCAACGCCATCTATCCGCTGACGCTCATGCCGTCCTGGCTGAGGGCTGTGTCCCGCCTCAATCCGCTCTCCTACCAAGTGGACGCCCTGCGTTGCCTGATGATCGTAGGCAGCACCACGGCGTTCAGCCTGGGCAGGGATTTCTTCATGCTGTTCGTCACGTTTGCGGTGCTTGTGGCGGTTGCGACGAAGCTCTACCCGACCATCGTCACTTGATGCACGGTGGCAGCGGTCGCTGTCAGGCCTGCGCTCAGGCGCCTGCCGATTTCGCCCACGCCCGGATGGCGAGGTCTCCACGTACTCTCGCCTGCAGCTTGGGCCCGAAGAAAACGTAGGGGTGAGCAGTGGCATCGAGGGCGCTGGCTTTGTCGAGCTGTGCGCGCAGCTCCACAGGAATGGTGAAATCCAGCGAGTTCAAGTTGCTGTCGAGTTGAGAAACCTTGGTCATCCCGAGAATCGTGGACGTGACGCCGGGCTGGGTCGCCACCCAGTTCAGGGCGACCTCCGCGGGCGGGCGGCCGATCTGTTTTGAGACTTCGAGCAGCGCATCCACGATCTTCCAGTTGCGCTCGGTAAAGCGTTCGAACAGCGCGCTGCCCGCCGCTTTCTGAATTTCCAAGCGGCCGTCAGCCGGCCCGGCCTGGCTCTCCCTCTTGTATTTGCCGGACAACAGGCCGTTGCCCAGCGGGCTCCACGGGCACACGCCCAGGCCAAGCTCCTGCGCGGCGGGGATGTGCTCGCGCTCGATGTGGCGCTCGATCAGCGAATATTCCAGCTGCAGCGCGATGATCTTTTCGCGGCCCTGGAGCTCAGCCAGAGTGTAGGCCCGCGCCAAATACCAGCCCGGCACGTCCGAGAAACCGTAGTAGCGGATCTTCCCAGCCTGCACCAGCGTGTCCAGCGAAGCGACTACCTCTTCGACGGGAGTGATGGTGTCCCACACGTGCATCCAGTAGAGATCGATGTAATCGGTTTGCAGGCGTCGCAGCGAGCCCTCCAGCGCGCGGTACATATTTTTCCGGCCGTTGCCGCCGGCGTTGGGGTTCCCGGGCTGGCCGTTGAACGTGAATTTCGTGGCCAGGACGACTTTGTCCCGCGATTTCGTCTCCTGCAGGAATTTCCCCACTAGCGTCTCGCTCTTTCCGTTGGTATAGCCGTCGGCGGTATCGACGAAATTCCCGCCATTCTCGAGATAGCGATTGAACATGGCGCGCGAGGTTTCTTCGTCCGCGCCCCAGCCCCACTCCGTGCCAAAGGTCATGGTGCCCAGGCACAGAGGGCTCACGCGCAGTCCCGAGCGTCCGAGGGTCACGTATTCGAGTTTCATTTGTAAGTTCCGCCTTTAACGAATGGCATCCTGCACACCGACACCCTGTTGGATGTCGGATGCACCAAGAAGATACACCAGGCAGTTCAAATAGAAAGAAGTGGACTAAAGGTGCCTCACCACAGCAACTTCAAGCCGAACTGTACTTGCGCGGAGGTAGTGGCCGGGCATGCAGGCCCGGCTCCCTGCTGAGTGTCTGCTGTGCGATTCCGGCTCGCGCAATCTGTAGGAACCCGCCTCGTTTGTGCATGATTCCATACGATTTGACAGAAACGCGGAAACATCCGAAGCTGGCGCGGAACTGGCGAAGTACGGCGTCGATTGCCAGAAAACGAGGAACTCCTGTGGCCACTAAACTTTCGGCAAGGAACCAGATCGAAGGAACGATTACGGAGCTCGAAATAGCCGGCGTCATGGCCCACGTGACCGTCAAGGTGGGCAAGAATCTGATCGAAAGCGTGATCACCCGGCGCAGCGCCGAGGAGATGAAGCTGAAGGTCGGCGACCGCGTGTCGGCGGTGATCAAATCAACGGAAGTGATGCTGCAAAAGGGCTGAGGCGTCCGCGATTGCGCGGAGCCTCCGTTTGAAAGGAGTTCGCCATGCGCCGTGTTCTATTGCTTGTCACCCTATTGCTTTTGCCCGTCCTTTCGGCCCGGCCGCAGCAGGCGCGGCCGCCCAAGCCCAACAGCGGCCCCTCGGATTTCAAGATCGGCGGCGACGTCACCATGCCCCTCGATCTGACCGTCGCGGACCTGAAGGCCATGCCGCGAAAAACGCTGAAGGTGGACAACGCGCACTCGGGGAAGACCGAAGTGTACGAGGGCGTTCTGGTCGAGGATCTACTGAAGAAAGCGGGGGTGCCGCAGGGCGAGGCGTTACGCGGACCGGCCATGGCCACTTACGTCCTTGTGGGAGCCGCAGACGACTATCGCGTGGTCTTCGCGCTCGAGGAATTCAATTCCAGTTTCATGGATTCGGAGATCATCGTGGCGGACACCATGGACGGAGCGCCCATCCCCGGCGCGCTCGGGCCGTTTCGCCTGGTGGCGCCGCACGAAAAGCGCCCGGCGCGGTGGGTGGAGATGGTGAAGTCGCTGACCGTGGTGCGCGTGCCCAACTGATTCTTTTCCCTCAGGTAGAAACCACGGACTGAAGCCAGCGTTGCGCGTTCAAGCGGTGGGAACGGCGCCGGTCACGGGATTGGCGACGGGAAGACGCTCGGTAATTTCAAATTTCAGCGCGCCGTGCGCCTGGCGCAGGGCGGATTCGACTTCTTCGGGCGAATTCCCGCGCGCGAAAATGAACCCCAGGTAAGAAGAACCATCGGGCCAGGCGGCGATGAAATCGCGCAAGCGTGCGGTTATAGTCACGTCTTCGACGCCCGCAACCGCGCGCGCCTGCTCTTCGCCTTCCACCTTTTCCAGCACGCCGGATTTCGGCACGGGAATCATCATCACCCCCGAGGCGCCGTCTTCGCGCTCAAGGTCCGTGCCCGGCATGCCGAGGGAGTGGCGCACTAGAAGCTCCTCGAGCGGCATGCGCTGCGGGCCGAGGCGCACAGCGCGCGCACATAGGCCGCCGATGGGCCGCGCCGCGGCTTCCAGCACCCACGGGCCTTCGTTGTTGACGCGAAACTCGGCGTGCACCGGGCCGTGTGTCAGGCCGAGAGCCTGCACGGTCTTCGCCGCGCAATCGATCACGCTGTCGTACTCTTTGTCGGGCAAGCGCGACGGCGCAACGTACAGCGTCTCCTCGAAATAAGGCCCCTCGAGCGCGTCGGGCTTGTCGAAAATCGCCAGAATGCGCACCTTGCCGCGGGTGAGCAGCCCTTCCACCGATACTTCTTTGCCGGGGATATAGCGCTCGACGAGCAGGCGGTCAGTCTCCGGTTCGCGCTCGACTTGAATTTCGGGAGTTTCCAGCAGCTTCTTGATTCGCTCCACCGCGGCCTGAAATTCTTCCGGAGAATTTGCGCGAATCACACCCTGGCTCGCAGCGCGTCGCAACGGCTTGATCACGCAGGGAAACTGCACGCGGGGTAGAACTTTCTCCACGCGCTTGTCCAGGCGGAAAGAGAAAAATGCCGGCACCGGCAGGCCCGCGTCGCGCAGGATTTCGCGCTGGCGCAATTTGCTGCGGCAATTTTCCACGGCCTGAGGGGAGTTGTAGGCCAATCCCAGGGCGCGCGCGGTATAGGCCGCCGTGGAGGTCGCACGATCGCCGAGAGCGATCACTCCGTCCACCGGCTGCACCAGCGATTGCTGCACAATGCGGCGCGCCGCCTCTTCCGGCTGGTCAAAGCGCACGGCAATGGCGCCGTCGGCCCAGGGGTCGGAAAGCTGGTGGCAGCGGTCGCTGGCAAACACGACGTCCACGCCCAGCCGCTTGGCGGCTTCGGCGAAGCTACCGCTCTGGTAGCCCAATTTGCTCGCGAGAATCAGTAGTCTGCTCATAGGGTTTCGTCGCGTCAGTCGTTGTAGCCCACCTCGTCAGAAGCGGGCGATTTCGCCGAATTCGATGCCCCGCGTTGCTCGCGGTTTGCCCGCCTCCGGGGCGCTCTCACACATATTGATCGGCCTTGGCCGCGGCTTCCTCCGACTTGCCGATCGAGACCAGCTGCGCGTCCATCGGCTCGGCGCAGCAATACCACGGCTCGTCCAGGTACGGCACCGGAGCGCTCTTCCGCAGGGCATGAGCGCTTCCGTTCGCTGGGCGCATACCGGTGGCGGCTTGCGCGGCGCGCCGGATGTGCGAAAAAATTTCGGTCCGCGAAAGCTTCAAGCTGTCACCGCGCTGCACGAGCTGCGAAATCTCGCGGGCCAGCGCGTCCACGCGCGGGTCTTGATGGGTCCATGGAAAGACCAGCGCCGCCGATTCGAACGGGCCCACCATCGCGCGGACCTCGGCGAGTTCCAGGAGCCGCGAGCCCGCCGGGATAAGCAGCCGGATGGCCATCTGGATCGGCGCGACATTTTCGCACAATCCTTGCTCGGCGAGCAGGTCCAGCAACTCCACATAGCCCGGGAGCGTGGTCCAGGGTGTAAACGGCACGAACGTCGGCAAAAGGGTGAGGCCCAGTTCGCGAAAGCGCGCGACGACCGCGAGGAAATCAGCGCGCGTGTGGCCCTTGTCGAATTTTTCGAGTACTGCGTCATCGATCGATTCCACCGCGCTGGTGACAAACAAGCATCCCGTTTCGCGGAGCACCGGCAGGAGGGCCTCCTGCTTGCGCAGGTGCTCGATCTTGATGGTCACATCGTAGGTGATCTCTGGAAGTTCGCGGTGCAGCGCCTCGACGATAGCAATCGAGTGCGACGGGCCATTGAAGAAGTCCGGATCGCCGAAGGTGATGTGCCGGGCTCCTGCGGCCACTTGCCGGCGGATATCTTCGAGAACGATGTCCCGGTCCACCACGCGAAATGTGCCGTTGTACACCGGCACGATGGGGCAATGCCGGCAGAGATGCTTGCAGCCGCGCGTGGCCTCGGTCGAGCCCGTTACACGGTGCTCGCCGCCGGGCATTACCACGCTGGCGTATTTTGACGGCTCAGGCAGGCCCGAGCGATCCGGCAGCAGGAATTTCTGCCGCGCCAGTGAAATCACCGGCTCGGTCTGCCTCCCGCTTCCGTTGCCGTTAGAAGTGTCCACGCGCGCTGCCAGGCTCGCCAGCCCTTCCTCGAATTCGCCGCCCAGAATGGTGCCCACGCCGAGGCCGCGCAGATAGTCCTCGTTCACCGGCGCATACAGCCCGTAAACGCAGAGGTGCGCGCGCGGATTCCCCGCCCGAATCTTCGGAATGAGGTTTGCCGCAAGGCGCGTGGCCGTGTGCATCGGCACGTAAAAACAGATCAAGCCCGCGGCGGCAACGGCTTGTTCGTCGAGCGCCTCGCGCGTCAAATCCAGGCACACCACGTCATGCCCGCGGGCGCGCAACCACGCCGCAGGGGACGCCAGGCCAAACGGCTGCCGGCCAAGCTCATAGGTGGAGATGAGGAGGATATTCATCCGGATACGCGCACGCACACACCGATAGCCATTCTAACCGAAGCCAATCGCGAAGGAGGAAGAAGAAAGAAAATGCCGGGGCTTAGGGTAGGACAGCCACTCTTGGCTGTCTCGCGGTAGCGCGATGTCGCCAAGGACAGCCAGGAGTCGCTGTCCTACAAAAACGCCTCGTCCCGGCCACACCGGGACGAGGCGGAAGAAACTGGCATTTTCGGACCGTCGTCCTGCGGATTGAACGACGAGTGCGAAAATGGAGAATTCAAGCCCTCACGGGCAGGTGGGGGAGATCATCTTGATCGCGGTGATCTTCATGTAGTGCGGCGACTTCGGCACGTTCGCATCCGCTTCCGCGGTCGCGGGCGGCACGGCCGTTCCGGTGATCTCAATCTTGTGGCCGACGTGCGGGGCCAGGTTGGGCGTGGACGAGACGATTCCTACCTGCTTCGGCCCCTTGTCGAGGTCGGTGAGCATATAGGTGCCTGCGGCTGAACCGGCGCGGAGGCAGCCGGTCATGCTGTGTTCTTTGGGAGCCTGGTCCTGCGCGATGGTGCCGACGGACATGGCAAACGCACAAGCAACCACGAATACCGCGAAAATCAATTTTTTCATGAACGTCTCCTTTGTGGGAGGATCGCCGGGCATGGTACCACAGATTCTATCAGCAAAATCGAAATGTGTAATACACGGGGTACTGTACCCGGCCCGGAGATTGGGAGCGGCGGCTGCGCCGGGCATCGGGATGCGCTATGATTGTTTGCCAGAGTAAATGAGAAAGGAACGGCCTGCGTATGTCCCCAGCATCCAAGAATTCGTTCGGCACGCGCGACACACTGACGGTTGACGGCAAACCCTACGAAATATTCCGCTTAAGCGCGCTCGAGAAGAAGGGCGTGGGCAGCATCTCCCGGCTCCCCTTTTCCCTGCTGGTGCTCCTTGAAAATCTGCTGCGCCAGGAGGACGGGCGGTTCGTCCATCCCGAAGACATTCAGGCGCTGGCCGCGTGGGATCCCAAGGCCGCCTCGCAAAAGGAAATTTCCTTCATGCCTGCGCGCGTGCTGCTCCAGGATTTCACCGGCGTGCCCGCTGTGGTCGATTTCGCCGCCATGCGCGAAGCGATGAGTGCCCTGGGCGGCGATCCCAAGAAAGTGAACCCGCTGCTGCCTGCTGAGCTGGTGATCGACCACTCCGTGCAGGTGGACAAGTTCGGCTCGGATATGGCTTTCGACTTCAACGCCCAGCTCGAATTTCAGCGCAACGTCGAGCGCTACGCCTTCCTGCGCTGGGGCCAAGCCGCCCTGAACAATTTCAAAGTCGTGCCTCCCGATACCGGCATTTGCCACCAGGTGAACCTCGAATACTTGGCGCGCGTGGTCTTCGACGCGCCCACTGCCGACGGCAAGACGCAGGCCTTC
>Ga0210398_10000917_pt1 | contig 31851 bp, 22 predicted proteins | sample IncBWC4OmetaG_FD_161047 | JGI IMG/M metagenome (GOLD analysis project Ga0210398, IMG submission 161047) | Forest soil microbial communities from Barre Woods Harvard Forest LTER site, Petersham, Massachusetts, United States - Inc-BW-C-4-O | ecosystem: Environmental > Terrestrial > Soil >... | reverse complement strand
CTCCCCGATGCGCTCGATACTGCCTTTTGCTCGAGGGTCACATGTCCAAAGCCGTTTTCCGCGATCCCGCGCGCGAGGTACTGCGCCGTACGCGACGCCGGCTCGAATGCCCACACATGACCACTCGCACCAACCTTTTGGGCCATCGGTAGCGTGTACACGCCATAATTGGCGCCAATGTCGATGACGTTTTGGCCCGGCCGGAGTAGCTGTCGAACGAACGGCAGCTCATCCTCGAAGAAGTCTTGCTGCTCACGCAACACGTAAGAGGTGATCTGAAAGAGCGAGTCCGGCACGACAATTCGCACACCATCAACCAGCGTCAGCACGATAGTATCGAGCATTTTCAGATTTCCTTTGATCCAGCAGCGTCATGCGCCGTACTCTATACTGGACTTGAGTTGTACCAGCGCGCACACGCAAAGCAGCTTACCGAAAGAAACATGACAAAGAAAACGGCTCTTATATTCGGCATTTCCGGACAAGACGGAGCCTATCTCGCACATATGCTGGTCTCGAAGGGTTATCGCGTTCACGGGGCCTCACGCGATGCCGAGGCGCTGCATTTCGGCAATCTGACGCGCCTGGGAATCAAAAACCACGTAAAGCTGCACTCCGTTTCACTTTCGGATTTTCGAAGCACATTGTCAATCTTGACGATGGTCGAGCCGGATGAAATCTATAATTTGGCAGGTCAATCCTCCGTCGTGCTCTCCTTCGATCAACCTGTGGAAACCTTTGAAAGCGTTACGGTCGGCACGCTGAATATCCTGGAGTGTATCCGCTACGTAAAGCTCCCCTTGCGTATGTTTAACGCGATATCGAGCGAGTGCTTTGGTGATACCAGCGAGCCTGCGAACGAAGAGACTCCGTTTCGTCCTTGCAGCCCCTACGGCATGGCGAAGTCTGCGGCATTTTGGGCTGTCAAAACCTATCGAGAAGCCTATGGCTTACAAGTTTGTTCGGGAATCCTGTCGAATCACGAGTCGCCAATTCGTCCGGAGAGATTTGTGTGTAGAAAGATCGTGGCTGCGGCAGTTCGAATAGCAAACGGAAGCGGCGAGAGACTTTGTTTGGGAAACGTGTCTATACAGCGCGATTGGGGGCTCGCGTCGGAGTACGCTGACGCCATGTGGCGCATATTGCAGCACAAGTCGCTCGACGACTTCGTCATTGCGACGGGGGAGACGTGTACGCTCGGAGATCTGATGGAGGCGGCATTTGCTTCTGTGGGGCTCGACGTCAAGGATCACGTTACGATAGATGAGTCACTTCTGCGCCCGCTCGACATATCCGTCAGTCGGCTCGATCCACGAAAGGCGCGGGAAATACTGGGTTGGGAGGCTCGACACAAAGGTCGGCGCTTGGCCGAGTTACTGGTCAAGTGTGAGCAAGAAAATTCGATTGGCCCCACCACCCTGGATTTCCAGCGAAACGCGTAAGAATCCGCCCGATCGGCCGGACCGATCCTGGTCTGCGACGATCAAGAATTCAGAACCCGGCGATAGATGCCTATCGTGTTTTCAGCGCAGCTCCGCCATGAAAACAGCTGCCGGCGGTTTCGGCCGCGCTCCCTGAGTGCGGTTGCCGCGGACGGCGAATCCAACACTGCTTCCAAAACACTGCGGATCGAGTCACGATCCGCCGGGTCGAATAACGTAGCTGCGTCGCCGACCACCTCGGGTAATGAGCTCGAGTTACTGCAAGCCACGGGGCATTCGAGCGACATGGCCTCGAGTACCGGTATGCCGAATCCCTCGTAAAAGGATGGGCAAACGAACAAGGATGCGTGGGCATAGCTGGCAGCCAGCACGGCATCGGACCCACCGAGATATCTTACTCGGCCTTCGACCCCAGCCTTGGATATGGCGGCCCGTTCGACGCCCGTAAAGTCGCCGCCGCCGAAACAAAGAAGGGAAAAATTCGTTCGCAGGAATGCAGAGGCCGAATAGGCTTCGAGCAGTCCCCCAAAATTCTTGTAGTTGACTCGGCTACCGACATAGAGGAGATATGGGGCATCCGCACCGAGTACTCGAACCTTGAAGTCGCTCGAGGACTCGCCGGTGAGCAACGTCTCCAGCGGATCGAACCCGAGGTGAGTTACCGATACGCGCTGCTCGGGGATGTCATAGGTGGCCAGTACGTCGCGCCGCGTGCTCTCCGAGATGCAAATCACGTGATCCGCCGCCGCTACGCTCGCAGCCTTCAATCGGGTGACAAGGGGGCTGGCGGCAAAGTACTTGGGATACCGCTCGTGGATCATGTCGTAGATGGTGACAATCCCGCGGACGCCGGTGGGAGGCTTGATCGGAATATAATACGTATTGTGCACGACGTCCGGCTTGAAAGCGCGCGCAATAATTTTCCCGGGGAGCACGCTCATTCCATAAGCCAAGGCTGTTCTGCCCTCCAGCCATCGCACCCTTCTTCCTCGGACCAGGGACGACGGGAGCTGGTCCAGATATTCGTTGAAGTGAAATGGCGCAACGATCAGGGGGGTGACGCCGGCCATGCGCTGCATCTCCAGCGCCACGCTGCAAACGTATCGTGAAACGCCACCAAACCGTTGATGACAGAATATCTGCGGATCGAATATCACCCGCAGAGTGTCGTCGGATCGCCGGTCGGTGGACTCTCTCAGCACAGAATTCAACCTTTAGAAAACAGAAAGTCGGCCTGAATTGGTCGCGTCGACGCGCCAGACGACAAATTCGCGACGCACACCAGTTTGAACCCTCGACTGAACAGGAATTCGATCACTTGCGTCGCAAGCGCCTGACCTACATAGAGCTCAATAAAGGAAGCTTCTACGTAGACATACCTGAACCGTCCAAGAAGCAGTCCGCAGCCCTGCAGCGCTGACAGTTCGAATCCTTGCACATCGAGCTTCAGGAGGGCTGAGTCCCGGATCATGTGCTCTTCGATGCACGTTTCCAACGTAGTGGTTTCCACAACTTCCCTGGATGCCTCCTCGGTCAGCGGGAAATTGTCGTGTTGCGCCTGAGCGAATGGCAAAAGCGATGAGGACACGTCCCACCGGGACACGTACATGGTGGCGGATCCGGATTGCAATGCAATGGCTTTGTTGAACAGCCGCGCCTGTGAGTCAGCGCCAAAATTGCGCATCCAAGCGCGGGCCGGCTTGCGCAGTGGCTCGAACGAGAATATCTGTGCTTGTGGATACAGGCGGCGAATGCAAAGCGCGAACTGGCCGCGGTTGGCACCGATATCGACGACCGTGTTGAGCTGCAGTCCGGCCAGGATCCGGTCGTGTTCTGTCGATGCAAATACGCGGGAGCGCAATAATGCCCGCCGATATTCGCGTATCCACATCACCCGCAGCATTTTCGTAAAGATATTCACCGGCTGGTTTCCTGGTCGCGGCCACAGTCCGCCGCGCCTAGTCTATGCCAACTTCTTGAGCCTGGTAGCGGGGCCTTCGACGCATGCTGGTAACCGTGCAATGAGTCACGCGCACCCGGCCGGCAGATCGAACATAATTGAGAGATCGTGCTTAGCAGTTCCTCTACTTTGCGGTCCGCTGGTCCGCGCACCTTGTTCCTGATCGGCGCAATGGTGACTACCGCGATACTGCTGTGGACGCATCAAATGCGCCTCGGTGGAGATCTGCATGGCCTGTCAACCATCTTCTTCGTACTGTTCGCCTATAACGATTGCCCCGGCGCGGTCTGCGCGCTGCTCATCCTCGTAGCCGCGCTCTTCGGATTTCGGTGCCTTTCGGCGCTACGGATCGTGCGATGGGCCGGCGATCGACCCCTTGTCTTCGCGATCGCCACTGCACTGCTGCTCGCGCTCGGCACCCTGTTCATCTACCACGATCATCCGCTCGCCATGGATGAGTACGCAGCTTGCTTCCAGAGCCGCGTATTCGCGGCGGGCCAATTGCATGGCAGATTTCCAGCTGCCTTGCTGGATTGGCTTATCCCACGTGGATTCCAGGACTACTTCCTGAACGTGTCACGGGCCACAGGCAGCGTGATCGAGGCTTACTGGCCGGGCTTTGCACTATTGCTCACGCCTTTCACCTGGGCGGGCGTCCCGTGGCTGTGCAATCCCCTCATTTCCGCGCTGTCGCTTCTCGTCATTCATCGGCTTGCACTCGAGTTGTTCGATGATCGTGAAGCGGCCGGTTTTGCGCTGCTATTGACGATCGCTTCGCCCGTAATATTCGCTAACGGCGTTTCCTACTACTCGATGCCGGCCCATCTGCTGGCCAACTCCGTGTTCGCCCTGCTGCTGGTCCGTCTGACTCCGCTGCGGGCCGCCACGGCCGGTGTCGTGGGTTCATTCGCGCTCGCACTTCATAACCCGGTCCCACACATGCTCTTCGCTGCGCCCTGGCTGGTCTGGGTCGCCACCCGCCAGAACGGCGCGCGGCTGCTCGCCGCGCTCATCGCAGGCTACCTGCCGCTGTGTGCCTTGTTGGGACTGGGCTGGTTTCTGTTCTCCGGACACTTGATGCGCGAAGGCCTGGTGACTGTTACGGCGCCGGGCGCGCCCTCGGATCGCCTGCAGGGCATGATCGCTATCTTCTCGCTGCCTAATGCGACGGTCGTGCTTGCGCGCCTCGTTGGGATCGCCAAGACATGGGTGTGGGCAGTTCCGGGACTGATGATTCTCGCCGCCGCCGGCGCGGTACGGTGGCGGCAGAACGCAATGTGCCGGCTACTCACTGCTTCGGCATTGCTGACCGTCTTTGGATACTTCTTCGTGCCCGTGGATCAAGGGCACGGCTGGGGCTATCGGTACTTTCATTCTGCTTGGATGGCCTTGCCGCTGCTGGCGACGGCTGCGCTGTTCAAACCCGAGCGAGCCCCCACGGAAACCGGCCCTCAAGCCCGGCTATTCGAGGACGGGGAGACCAAAAGCTTCGTCGCAGCTTGCATAGTCCTCACGCTGGTCTTTGGGGTAGGCTTTCGCGCGTGGCAGATGCAGGACTTCATTGCCCGCGACGTAAGCCAGGTGCCTCAATATACGGGCACCGAAAGGCGTGTCGTTATTCTGAGCGGCAGGCACTCCTTTTACGGGGCGGACCTGGTGCAGAATGATCCCTGGCTGCGCGGAATGGAGATCCGGATGTACAGTCATGGGGCGGTCGCGGACGAGCAGATGATGGCGCAGTACTACCCACAGCTTCACAGGGTGTTTGCGGACCGGTATGGCACGGTATGGTCCCAGGCGTCAGAGTCGTACGGGTCACCCGACAAATCCCACTTTGAGCACAAATGAGCCGCGCCGAAGATGTAAAATGCCTTCCGACGCAAATGAAGACCGTCCAGGCTCAAACATGAAAGCTGATACATGAGCGTCGTCCCGAAAGAAAGCGTTGAAACCCGAGTGCCTGATCAAATGGACCCTGTTACGGCCAATTCGTTGTTGGAACAGCCGCACAAAATCGCGGTCATAATCCCCTGCTTCAACGAAGGGCATTCCATAGCGGAGGTGGTTTGCGGTTTTAAGTCCGCGCTGCCGAGCGCGAATATATACGTCTTCGACAATAATTCGACCGATGAAACGGTCGCAGTTGCCGGTGCAGCCGGAGCCCTGATACGCCGGGAAACGCTTCAAGGAAAGGGCCATGTCGTAAGGCGCATGTTTGCCGACGTTGACGCAGATGCGTATGTCATGGTGGACGGCGATTCGACATACGATCCTAGCTACGCTACCCAAATGGTGAGTCGGTTGTTCGAAGAACGTCTCGACATGGTCGTCGGGACCCGGGTTGCCTCGCACGTTGCTGCCTACCGGCCAGGTCATCGATTCGGCAATCACTTGCTTACATTCGCTGTCGCGAATCTGTTTGGCGAGCGATTCTCCGACATGCTTTCAGGATACCGGGTGTTTTCGCGCCGCTTCGTGAAGTCGTTCCCTGCCATGTCGAGCGGTTTTGAGATTGAGACCGAGCTTACCATTCACGCATTGGAACTCCACCTGCCGTGCGCCGAGGTTGCCACGCCCTACCGGATTCGGGTAACCGGGTCTGCCAGCAAGCTCCGCACCTACGAAGACGGCCTGAAGATAGTTCGCTTGATAGTGGTTCTCTATAAAAACGAACGCCCATTTCAATTCTTTTCCGCGATCGCGGGCGTGCTTGTTACAGTTGCGCTGGGCCTTGGCATCCCTCTTGTCGTTACATTCATCAAGACCGGTTTGGTACTGCGTCAGCCAACAGCCATCCTAGCAACAGGCCTAGTTCTTTTGTCCGCGCTGAGCTTTGTATCGGGTCTGATCCTCGACACCGTGACGAGAGGGCGCCGAGAAATGCGCCGCCTCGCCTATCTGGCTGTACCACCGTCGGAGCCTTGAGTAACCTCCGACTTCGCGCTATCTCAGTCTATCGAGTGTCCGCATCGTGACTCAAGGGCGCAAGAATCCTATGGAGGTACACCGTACCGTACAGGCCGATGTGACTGACGGCGTAGGCAAAGGCGGTCGCCAAAACAAGTCCGGTCGCGCCGGCATACAGGGTTGCGAACACTTTGGCGGGTAATGCCAAGACGCAAAATACGAGTACCACAATCATCTGTTCGCGGACGATTCCGGTGCCATTGAGATAGTAGGCCACGGCAGTACCGGCAGCCTCCAAAGGCGTCCATAGCGCGAATGCGGCCAACAGCGACCACGGAACATCAATCGCGCTCTCGGTCCAAAGCGAAGCAAGGCGGGTCCCAAAGATCAGCAAAAGAATCGATGATCCTGTGCCGACCGCAATACTCAATGCCACGCTGCGGCGCAGGGTGCTTCGAATGAAGGCGCGGTCCTCGCGCGCGTGCGCATCCGAATATGCGGCCCACAGCGAACCATTGAGGATCGCGACGGGCTGAGAAGCGAACAGAAACAGTCGCTGCCCAACCGCAAATGCACCGACGTCTGCAACACCAGCGATACCGGCGAGCAAGAAGGTATCGCTGCCCCAACCGATTGCCGTGCCGATCTGGACAATTAGGAACAATGCGCCGGTAGAGAGCAGCATGCTGCGCTCTTCGCGCATGCTGATACCGACACGGCGCACGGCGAGCAGCCCACGCTTTGCGAGCAGCGAAAGGACCCCTAAGATAATAAGGATCGATTGCGTGCCGAGCCCTGCCGCGAGCAGCAGCCCAACGCTATTCCCGTGTCTGAGCGCTAACCACGTCGTCGGATACGCCAGAAGCGCGGCAAGCATCGAGATCAATTGCGCTTCATACGATCGCTGTTGTCCGATTAGGATCTTGAGAACACCGGTGGAAACGATGTTAAGCCCGAATAGCCAGCTGAAAACAAGGGCAGCCGCCCGGGTCTCGCCGCCCGATATTGAACTTGAAAGCTTGAACAGGGCGGTCCAAGGAACCCACGCACTTGCCACCGCCAAGATGATGGAGGCTGCTGAACCAATGGCCACGAGCCAGCCAAAGCCGCCCATAACGACGGTAATCAGTCGCCGCGAATCATTGCTCGCCGCCGCGTGAGCAATTCTGTTGACCAAAGCGTTGCCCACACCCAGGTCCAAGAACGCCAAGGTGGTCGCCAGGCCGGAAAACGTCGCCCAGACACCGAAACGTTCGGGCCCGAGTTGGGGCGCTGCCCAGCGAATGGTCAAAAGTATCAATCCAATACCGGCCAATCGAGAAGCCATGGTCGCGAGTGCTCCCAGGGCCGCCAAGCGATAGCGCTCGACGGTACGATGCGCCTCCGTGTCAGCCGCGAACGGAGACGGGCGCAGATATCGCAGGAGTCGCCGGTTGGCATTCACCGGCCGCTATGCTACGGCTGTTCCGTTGAGTTTGCCAGGCAACGAAAGCGATTCGACAACCACTCCCGAATTGACGATTCAGGATCGTCGCCATTCTCATCCCAGTCTTGGCCGGTTAGTATGAGCCATGCCGAATCCCGCCATACTATCCGACGGGCGCATGTCCACGAACGGTGAGTCCTGCCGGTTCTGTGAAGGGCATCTCATTCCAAAATTCAGCCGCTTGGTGTTGCATAAGTACGAAGTACGCTATTTGGAGTGTAATCAATGCGGGTCATTGCAGACGGAAACTCCGTACTGGCTCGATGACGCCTACAGCTCAAACTTGTCGAACCTCGACACAGGCGCTGTGCAACGCAATCTGCAGAATCTCGCGGCTGCTTACCTCATCTCGAAGTTATTCGGAGTCCGCAACGCCCTCGATTTTGGCGGAGGTGACGGTCTCCTGTGCCGGCTTTTACGCGATTACAACGTAAATTGTTACGTGAAAGATAGATATGCGGTTCCGACCTACAGCCAGGGCTTCTCGGAACCCGATTTCGCTGCCCCGGATTTTGTTCTGGCTTTTGAGGTACTTGAGCACTTCGCGACCCCCGCAAGAGAGTTGGAAGAACTGTTTCAACTGCGGCCCACGGTGTTGCTGGCGAGTACCGCAATTTACGCTGACCAGCGGGCAGATTGGTGGTATCTCGCGTCAGAGTCCGGTCAACACGTGTTTTTCTACAGCGAGAGAGCTGTCCAGATGATTGCCGAGCGATTCGGCTATTCGAGCCTTTTGAGCGGAGGCTTTGTGCTGTTTGTCCGCAAGCCGGACCATTCGGGCTTTAAGTCCTTTTGCGCAAGAATCCTTCTGAGTCGCGCGGTGTGTCGGCTATTGCGTGGCCTCATTTTGATTATGCCTGCTCCCGGTGCTTGGCGCGATCACCTGGCTGCCAGGTCACCGCGCGAACCATAGCTCATGCGGGCAGCGCCCAAAGCGAACTTCCGAGACAGACTGCAGCGTCTTGATCAGCACCATGAGCGAGGCCCTAGCACCACCGACTTCGCCTGATAGGTGACGGTAGACTTCCAGAGTGCCGCGAGCCATAGCCTTCACCCCGGCATTGGCTGCGCCGCCGGCTTCCATAAACGCGATATCCGCCCCGACAAGGCGAGTTGACGGATGGAACCGGCGCTCCATGTCGTAGTACTGATTGATGTCCGCCGCAAGGTGTAGACGGGCGTCGAAACCCTCGACAGCCTCCAACAGACGTCGTTTGGAAAACTGGGCCTGATGCACCGGATACATCCCAAATCCACGGACGCGCCCGAGCAGTCGCGGCACCCGACGATGCCGCCACAGGCCCACGCGCCCAATTTTTCCCATGACGGCATCGCCGACGATCAAGTCCGGGTTGTCGGCGCCGCCGTGAACGCACCCGGCCAGCGCGAATGCCATTGAATCGCGCGCCACCAGGAAATCGTCCGCGTTCAGGAATAATACGTATTCCCCCTGAGCTGCTCCGAGGCCCTTATTCATCGCGTCGAAGATCCCTTTGTCGGGCTGATAGATACGTACGATTCGCGAATTGAGTAACGCCCAGCGATCGATAATCGACCGCGTACCGTCGCTCGACCCACCGTCGACGCAAATATGTTCGACGCCGAAGTTAACCTGCTGCAGGGTTACTGAGGCAAGCGTTCGCTCAATCGTAGCCGCCGCATTTAGACTCACGGTAACGATCGAAAGCAGGAGGTCAGTGGGTTGTTTACCCAACTTCCCAACGCCAGTGCACCCGGGCCTTGGAATATGCTGCAAGTGAAGGACTTGCGAATGCCGGCTCGTGCATAATGCCGAGTTTACACAAGAATCCCGATAATGCACTCGTCGAACCTCGGGTTTCAAGCGAAATTCGCCGCCCTTTCGCTCGCCCTATTGCCGGTGACGCTTTGGCTTCTCACGCATGGCTACCACGGCATCACAGAGGACGGGCAGCTCTATGCATTCCAGGCGTTCGCGAGGCTCCATCCACAACTCACGGCCGATCTCTATTTGCAAAACACCTCGCAGGATCAATTCACATTTTTTTCGCCTCTGTATGCGTGGTGTATTGGGCTGCTGGGGATGGAAAATGCGGCTCGACTGCTCACCTTGGTTTTTACCGCTTGGCTCTTGACGGCCGCTTGGAGTTTTGCTCGTTCTGTCACCGGCCGCGAGGGCGCCTGGCTGGCGGCCGCATTTCTCTTGGTTATTTCCGGAGACTATGGCGCGGCGGGCGTGTTCCACGTTTTAGATCCCTTCTTGACAGCACGCTTACCGGCCGAAGCATTGATCATCACCGCGCTTGGCTGCCACGTCCGCGGTATGAAGCGGCTCGGCTTTTTACTGGCGTTGGGAGCAGTATTTATCCACCCGCTGATGGCGTTGCCCGGATTGCTCTTGGTTGTCTGCCTCTGGGTACCGGTGCGGGTGAGCGTCATTGGTGCGATCGGCTGCGCATTCGCGACTCTCGCCATTGCAGTTGTCGCAATTAACCTGCCGACGGACTCGCATATGTTGAGTGTCATAGATGCTCCTTGGTTGGACGTGGTGCGCGAGCGCTCGCAATTTCTATTCTTGCAACTCTGGTCAATTCACGATTGGGGCGTCAACGCGCAGCCGTTCATTTCCTTGGGGTTCACGGCAATTGCCGTGACAGAGGATCGGATACGCAAACTCTGCGTGGCAGGAGCGCTCGTGGGAGCTGCCGGTCTGGCAGTGGCGCTCATCGGCGGTCTCATTGGCCCGATCGCGATATTGGTGCAAGGTCAAGCCTGGCGGTGGGTTTGGATTGCAGTCTTCATTGGTGCTGCGTTGGTCCCCTTAACGGCCTTGCAGGTCTCGCGCGATCGAAGGGTCGGTCCGCTTTGCGCACTTTTGCTGGTATCGGGTTGGACATTGCCCGGGATCGATGGGACAGTATGTATATCGCTCGCATTGACTTTTTGGTTGACGCGGGCGCAGGCCGGCTCTCATCCGGCCATTTATTTTCGATGGGTATCGGCGGCGCTTGGCGTCGCCATCGTGGTATGGATTTCGATGAAATTCTCGGTCATCGTGTCGCCCCCAACACCATCGGGACGCGCGCCCTTGGGCGGGGTGCAAATACAAGATGTGTTTGCATTGAGAATCCCGGCCGTACTGCTCGGCGTGCTGGTCTGGTGGGGGACAAGAGCCGGCAGGGCGAGGTGGGTGCCCATCCTCATCTCCACTACGCTCATCGCCCTGTCAATATGCGCATTCCCCGCGGCATTCAAGCAACCGCGCATGCTGGCCGCCGCCGCGGACATCCTTGAATTCGCGGATTGGGCAAACGTCATTCCGCCGACGAGCACGGTTCTCGTCGCGCCGGCGCGTGATGTGGGCGCGTTCGTTTGGTTCACGCTGGACCGGCCGAATTACCTAACCCTGAATCAATCGAGCGGCGTAGTCTTTTCACGCGCAACCGCGCTGGAGGTTCGGCGCCGTTCGGAGGTACTGTTCCCGCTCATGGATCCGGAGTGGAAAATACTGTCCAAACTGCGTGGAAAGTCCGGCGGTCGGCGCAAGAACGAAGTAACCACACATCCACTTACCGCCGAGAACTTGATCCAAGTCTGCGCGGATCTGCAGCTTGGATTTGTTATTTCGGCGGAAAATGTGGGCTTCGATCCCTTGCGCCACGAACACGCCGGAGCTTGGAAGGATTGGAACCTCTATGACTGCCGAAAAGTGAGATCGGCAGTGTCTGCAACATGAGCACCGTGGACAAACAACAGAAAATTGCAGTCATCGCCGGCGCAGGACCTGCCGGCCTGACGGCCGCCCTCGAACTTTTGAGGCGGTCCGATATCACACCCATTGTCATCGAGGCAGACGCTCAAGTGGGCGGCATTTCCAAGACGATCAATTACCGCGGCAATCGAATGGATCTCGGCGGCCACCGGTTCTTTTCCAAATCGGATTGGGTCATGCGATGGTGGCAGGAGATCTTGCCGGTGGCCGAAGGCCAAACTGAACCATCGCGTGCGCTGCGCATTCACTACCAGGGCCAATCGCAGGATCTGACGCCCGAGGGACTTGGCTCCGCATCTTCCGACGCCGTCATGTTGGTTCGTCAACGTCTTTCTCGAATTTTTTACCGGCGCCGGTTTTTCGAGTACCCGCTGACACTGAATGCAGGCACGGTCAAGAATTTAGGGCTCGCCGAAACCGTCAAGATAGGCTTGAGCTACGGCCAGGCGCAACTCAGACCCCGATCGCCTGAGACTACCTTGGAAGATTTTCTCATCAATCGTTTCGGAACCCGTCTGTACCGCACCTTCTTCAAGGACTACACCGAGAAGGTTTGGGGCGTTCCCTGCGAGGAGATTTCCGCGGAATGGGGCGCGCAGCGCATCAAGGGTTTGTCGGTTGCGAAGGCCATTGCGCACGCACTAGCGAGTCCGTTTCGCAGCTCGTCCGACGCCGTTCAGAAGAGAACAGAAACCAGTCTGATAGAGCGATTCCTGTATCCCAAATTCGGACCAGGTCAGATGTGGGACGAAGTTGCCCGGCGCGTCACCACACTCGGGGGTGCTATTCACTTGCGGCAACGCGTGGTCGGCATGGAACGTGTAGCGGACAAAGTCGTCAGCGTCGACGTGCTCGACGAAGTTGCGGGCACAGTGCGCCGCGTACCTTGCGACTACTTCCTCTCCACGATGCCGGTCAAAGATCTGATCGGAATGTTGAAGCCGGAAGAGACACGCATCGCGCAAATCGCGGCCGCTCTCCCCTACCGAAGTTTCATGACGGCTGGCCTGCTGCTGCGAAGTATGCGAGGCGGCCCGACTCCGCTCGACAATTGGATTTACATACAGGAGCCCGATGTGCGCATTGGACGACTGCAAATTTTCAACAATTGGAGCCCCGCACTGGTCGCCGACCCCGGAACAGTCTGGCTGGGTCTGGAGTATTTTTGCGACCAGGGCGACGATTTGTGGGCCATGCAGGATGAACAATTTCTGGACTTCGCCATTGGTGAACTGGAGAAAATCGGGCTGATTGAACGAAAAGATGTGATCGACGGCACTCTTGTTCGGGTTCCCAGCGCATATCCTGCGTACTTTGGCGCATACAGCCAATTTGGCGACCTACGCAATTTTCTGGATGGATTCTCCAACCTGTACCCAATCGGTAGAAACGGAATGCACCGATACAACAATCAGGACCACTCCATGCTGACCGCCTACGCGGCGGTCGACTTGATCACAAGAAAAGCCCCGAAACAGAATATCTGGAACATAAACACGGAAGAGTCCTATCACGAAGAAATTGTGTCCGCCGACGAAGTTCGCCTTGTCTCTGCGCGATCGTGATGTCCTCTGAAGCTGTCCAACGCGCCGTTCTGTCCATCCGCCAATCCGCAGTCATAGACAGGGAAGCAGTACCCTACCGGCTGTACGTATACGCCGCGTGCACGGTTTTGGCGGTCGCGTTGAACTATGTCTTCGGAAAGGACATGGCGTGGGACCAACTGCACTACCACTTCTATTCGGGATTCAGTGCGCTCAACGATCGTTTTGAGCAAGATTACTTTGCTGCGGGTCCCCAGTCGTATTACAACCCGTACGCGTACGTCCCATTTTATCTCCTGGTAAAACTGGGTCTGCCCGGACTTGCGGTGGGCACCGTGTTGGCGCTGATCCACAGCGTGGTCCTGTGGCTCACTTATGAACTCGCATGTAGAGTTTGTCCGTCGGAGGACCGTAAAGAGCGCTTTTTCTTTGGTTTGTGCGCCACCGTCCTGGCGTTCATGAACCCCATTCTTCTGCAACAAATCGGCTCGAGTTTTTCGGACATCACAACCGCCGGGTTGATACTTGGCGGATGGCTTCTTTTGACCCAAGCCGTCCGATACCCACGCACGCCCCTCGTAATTTTCGGCGCGATCCTGCTTGGGTTCGCGACCGCACTGAAACCAACCAACGGCGTCCACGCACTCGCCGGATTCTTCCTGGTGGCCTTTGTGCCTCTGTCATTTCTCGGACGAATTCGCAACCTGTTCTATTTTGGCGCGACGCTTGGTACGAGCTTTGTGCTCACTGCTGCGCCGTGGTCATATCGGCTGGCAAGGATGTTCGGAAATCCGATGTTCCCGTTGCTGAACAACGTATTCAAATCGCCCGAAATTACAACTGCGTCCCCAAAAGCCTACCGCTTCATACCCGATTCACTGACCGAGGCTCTTCTGCGTCCATTCGAAATGTCGGGCACCGGGGGCATGATTCACGAGGAAGTGTCGTCTCCTGACATTCGTTACGCCCTGTTGATATCGGTATTTCTGATATTCGTTATTGCTTGGTTTTGGCAGTCTATCAGACGTGCCTCGATTCCTGCCGCGGCTCCGCACTCGGAATCGGCAACCCGTGCGCTTGCCGCGCTTGGGTGCGGTTTCGCCGCTGATTGGATCGCATGGCTGAGCGGTTCAGGGAATAGCCGATATTTCATCCCGATGGCATGTGTCGCCGCGGTGCTCGCAGTCGCTCTTTTGTTTCGACTATTGGCGAATCATACCCTTGGCCGCAATGGCATATTGCTCGCCTTGTTTGTCGCCCAAGGCACCCAGCTTGCACTGGGAACCGATTACCGCTGGAATCCGGCGCCCTGGAACGGGCGCTGGTTTAACGTCGAGATTCCGGAAAGACTGGCGGCGGAACCCAGTCTGTATTTGTCAATGGGCGGCCCGTCCAATTCCTTCCTCGTTCCGTTCCTCGCAAAGGGGTCAGGCTTCGTTAATTTTTCCGGCAGCTATGTGCTCGGTCCTGATGGCGCAACTGCCTCGCACGTCAGGGCAATGATAAGAAGCAGTGAGCCACACTTGCGCGTTCTCGTGAGCGGCAAAGCAATTTTTCCAGATGCTGCACGACGCGAGCCGCGGCAATCAGATGTCGACGATATCCTCCGCACGTTCGGCCTTCGCCTCGACATGAGCGATTGCGAAACCATAACCGTGCAGGGCTTGCGCCCAAGGCCTTGGCGGGCATTCGATAGTTCGTTGCCGGTGCCGCCGATGCCTCGCGACAAGAGTCAATTCGCGAGTTGCCATCTGGTGCTCAACTCCACAGACCAGTCGCAGGAGCTGGCGGATCGTCGAGCCGTCGACGTTGTACTGAATCGCTTGGAAGATGCATGCCCGGCATTGTTCCAACCTCCTCGTCCTCAAACTGAACACGTAAATCAAGTGTGGCTGCGAGCGTATGGGGCGACTGACTTGACAGCTTGGGTGGGCAACGGCGAAGTCAGGTTCGTCGACGCGACCCGAAACCCTCACGAGATTGTTGTTGGGCGCGAAGAAGCATGGGCCAAGGGATCCCTGCCGCTTGAATGCGGACGCCGGCATGGCATCTACTTTGCTAGATTGACGCAGGCCGGAAAATGAAGACCGGCGCAACACAAAGTGTTGGCGCACCCTACCGACTTCCAGTCTACGCGGCGTGCACCATACTGGCACTCGTCGTCAATTACCTCCTCGGCAAGGACATGGCGTCGGACGCTCTGAGTTATCACCTTTATGCGGGGTTCAGTGCAGTCCACGACCGCTTCGCGCAGGACTATTTCGCGGCCGGCCCACAGTCCTACTTCAATCCTTACATCCACCTGCCATTCTACTATCTCGTCAGTAAGGGTCTATCGTCGCTGAAGATCAGTTCTGTTTTAGCGATAGCGCACAGTGTCATGTTGTGGCTCACCTACGAGCTGGCCGTCACCGTTTGTCCGTCGGAAAACAGACACCAGCGCTTGATGTTCGGCCTCTGCGGAGTCGCTTTTGCACTGATCAATCCGATCCTGCTGCAACAGATTGGATCGACCTTCGCCGACATCACGACCGGAGAGCTGGTACTGGCAGGCTGGTTGTTACTAGCCCTCTCAGTGCGCACACCGAGCGCAGCTCGAGTCATATGCGCCGGCCTTCTATGCGGCGTTGCGACCGGTTTTAAGCTAACTAACGCCGTACATGCGATCTCGGGCTTTGCCGTATTGATTTTGTTGCCGCTGACGCTGCGCGGGCGAATCCGTCAAGGCCTCGCCTACGGCATTTCCCTGGGACTTGGGTTTGTCCTCATAGCCGCGCCATGGTCCTATCGTCTCGAGCAGAGGTTCGGCAATCCCTTGTTTCCCCTGATGAACAATGTATTCCGATCACCGGAACTCTCAACCGAGCCGGCGCGTGCTCTGCGCTTCGTTCCGGAAACGGTTACCGAAGCTCTCTGGCGTCCGTTCGCCATGATCGATCCGGTAACCATGGTGCATGAGGAACTACGAGCTCCGGATCTGCGGTATGCCGTACTGTTGATACTGATTGGCGCCTTGTTCTGTCGCTGGCTGTGGCAGCGTCGCGCGGCCTCTTCGAGTCAGCCGGTGGCAGGCACAGATGCGGTTTCCGCGCGTACTCTGGGGGCGCTTGGCTGCGGCCTCGCGCTCGATTGGCTGGCTTGGCTGACCGGATCCGGCAACAGCCGCTATTTCTTGCCGATGTCCAGTGTCGCCGCGGTTGTGATCGTGGCGTTGCTGTTTCGCTTGTTTGCAACGCAGCCAAAGGCCCGCAACTACGTTCTCGCAGGCATACTTGGGCTGCAGGGTGTGCAGCTCTGGATGGGCGCCGAATATCGCTGGAATCAGGCGCCATGGGATGACCATTGGATCAACGTAGCGGTGCCGGCCAAACTGGCATTTGAACCCAATCTCTTTTTGACAATGGGTACCCAAACGAATTCCTTCATTGCGCCTTATCTGGCTCCGGGTTCCGGACTGATTAATTTTTCAGGCCTTTACACTCTCGGTCCAGATGGAGCCAGCGGCTCTCATATCAAAGCAATGATCAACCGATACGCACCCCACATTCGTATGCTCATCCGCGGTGAGAAACTCTACCGCGACGATGAAGGACACATGCCGGACCGCGCTGAAATCGATGACGCCCTGGGGCCATTCAGCCTGCGCGTCGATGACAGCGACTGCGCGACGATTACCGTGAATGGCCTCCCTCCCGACGTGGAAATCACGGTGGCGGCTTCGCAGCCTACGGTGCCGCAATCGCGTGACACGACATACCTGGTGAGCTGCCGCGTGGTTCCGGACACGACTGATCATTCGGCTGAGCTCCCGGCACACCACGCTGCAGACCTCGCGCTCGACCACCTCGAGGATGCCTGCCCGGCTCTTTTCCAGCCGCGTCGCCCGCACACGGAATTCAGAGGTGACGGAGGGCTGAGGCGTTACGGCGGTACCGATTTGGTAGCATGGGTAAGCCACGGCTCGGTGAAGTTTCTGCAGCCGACCATAGGAGGAGATGTGATTGATCTGGGCCATGAAATTGACTGGGCGAAGGACCCCATTCCGCTTCGCTGTGGCCGTCACAACGCGCGATATTTTGCGATCGTGCTGACATCCAATGAAAAACCTTAGTCGCCAGGAGGCGCCTGCTGAGTCCGGGTCATGCATTCCACCGATGCGTTCCCGTCACGCTACAATGGGTATATGCCGAAGCCCGCTGTCTTAGTAATCGACGACGAACCAGATCTTTGCGAATTGCTGTCGATCACACTGCAGCGCATGGACCTCGCTCCTCGAACGGCACACAGTGTCGCCGACGCGCAGCGACTGCTCAAGACCGAACACTTCGATTTGTGCTTGACCGACATGCAGCTGCCCGACGGCGACGGCTTGGAGCTGGTCAAATGGATACAGCAGTACTCGCCCAGCGTGCCTGTGGCGGTGATTACCGCTCATGGGAATATGGAGACCGCGGTGCGCGCTCTCAAACTGGGCGCCTTCGATTTTGTGTCCAAACCTCTGGATCTCGCGGGACTGCGCAAGTTGGTTGCCAGTGCCATCAAGCTGTCGGGAAACTTGGACAGCGACACCAGCGTTTTCGGCCCCCGTTTGCTTGGCACGTCCAAGTCGATGCAGCACATGCGCGATATGATCGGACGCGTCTCGCGCAGCCAGGCGCCTGTGCACATTTTTGGCGAATCCGGGACTGGCAAAGAGTTGGTGGCGAAGCTCATTCACGAGTCGGGTCCGCGGCGCGACGGTCCCTTTGTGCCGGTGAATTGCGGCGCCATTCCCACAGAACTCATGGAAAGCGAGTTATTCGGTCATAAGCGCGGCAGCTTCACCGGAGCGGTGAGCGACAAGAAAGGCCTCATTCAATCCGCGGAAGGCGGCACGCTGTTTCTCGATGAGATTGCCGATTTGCCTCTGCATATGCAGGTCAAGCTGTTGCGTGTCATCCAGGAAAAGGCGGTGCGACCGCTGGGCGAGCAGCTCGAGGTCGGCGTTGATGTGCGCATCCTATCGGCCACGCACAAGAACCTCTCGACTTTGGTTGCTGAGGGAAAATTTCGTGAAGACCTGTTCTATCGCGTGAATGTCATCGAGCTGCGCGTACCGTCGCTTCGCGAAAGACCTGAGGACGTGCCGGAACTTGCTGAGGCGATACTGCGGCGGCTGGGACGGCGCATCAAGATTTCGCCGCCGATGCTGGGCAAGGATGCCCTTGCCGCGTTCGAAAGCTACGCCTTCCCCGGGAATGTACGCGAACTCGAAAACATCCTCGAGCGCGCGATTACCTTGAGCACCGGTGGAGAAATCAGCGCCGGCGATATCCAACTGCGGCCAACCCGTGGCGACGCGCCCGCCGCCGCCAATACCCAGAGCGCAGGAGCGCTGGGGAATCATCTGGAAGATATCGAGCGCGACGCCATTCGCAAGGCTCTCGACCAGACTCGATATAACAAGACGGCGGCGGCAAAGGTTTTAGGGATGTCGTTCCGGGCGTTGCGCTACCGGATTAAGAAGCTGGGCATCGAATGACACTTTCGTGACTCAAAGCACAAAGCGAATTTGTGTGATTATGTAATAGTCGGGAGCGGACAATCACCCTCATGCCTCAATACTTGGACACAGAAAGATGATTATTTCATGGTTAAACGCGCGTGAAGCCGCCGAAATCGGCGCCGCTTTAGCCGACGAGTTTGCGCCGCAGGCGAATGCAGCCGCGTCGCGAGGTTCGCCGCAAAGCGGCGGTGCTGGGTCGATGGAGCAATTGCTGCGGCGCGCTGACAGCGAGGTGCGTCCATTGCACCTTAACTTTTACAAGAAGGCGAAATTCGCGAATTCCTTCAAATGGCGGTTGATCGAGAACGGCGTCGAGAGAGAGACCGCCGATGGGGTGACTCAGTCTTTGGTGTTGCATCTATCGCAGAATCTGACTCCGGCACTCAGTCAGAGCTCGGCGGAGGCTCCGGCCGGTCGCCCCGACCGGGCCAAGGCTCAACATCTCGTCCGCCAAGGCAATAAATTCTTCGAGCAGGGGGCCCATGCGGAGGCCGCCGCCCTCTACGAGGAAGCAGTCGAGCTTGACTCCTCCTTCGCGGAGGCGCTCAACAATCTGGGATCGTCGCTGTCGCACCTCGGCCGCTATGAAGAGGCGGAACATTGCTATCGCGAGTCCATAGCGATAAATCCGAATTTCTCGGATCCGCATGCCAATCTTGGGGTTTTGCTGCGACAGAAGAGCTATCTTTCTGATTCAGAGGCACTTCTCCGGCGCGCGCTCAAGTTGAGGCCGACTGATCTCGATGCGAGGATAAATCTCGGATTGACTCTCGTGTTCCTAGGGCGCCTGCGCGATGCCAGAGCGTATTTTGCAAAGGTGCTGAAGACCACCCCTCGCAGTGGCCTCGCCTTGTACGGCATGGGACAAATTGCCGCGCTGGAAGGCCAATTCGAAGAGGCCGAAACGACCTTCAGGCGCGTTATAGAAATCAATCCGAAGATGTCGAATGCTTGGGCGGCGCTGCCCCTCACCCGCAAGATGACCAAGGCCGACGGCGAGTGGTTAAAGGGAGCGGAGGAGATCGCGGCGAGCAGGATCCACCCATTGGAAGAGGCGAATTTGCGCTTTGCAATAGGCAAGTATCGCGATGACGTCAATGATTTCCCGGACGCTTTCAAGAATTTCAAGCGCGGCAACGAGCTACTGAAGACTGCGGCAGAGGACTATGACCGGCAAGAGCGGTCGACTTTCATCAGCGGGCTGATACGGACCTATTCCCGGGAGGCGATATCGACCATTGGAGCCCCAGGATCGTCCTCCGCGAAGCCTGTATTTGTGGTGGGAATGCCACGTTCCGGCACCTCTCTCGCCGAGCAGATCATCGCTTCACATCCGGCGGCGTACGGAGCCGGAGAATTGAGTTTTTGGGCAGCCTTGATCGAGAAGGATGAGCAGCTCACGCACGCTGTCTTGAGCGAACCGGCCCGGCCTAGAGTGGCCGAAGAGTACTTGCGCATTCTGGAAGGTTTCTCCGCGAATGCGTCGCGCGTGATCGACAAGGCGCCCGTGAACTCCGATTTTCTGGGCCTAATCTATTCGGTGTTCCCCAATGCCCGCGTCATCTACATGCAACGCGACCCCATTGATACCTGTCTTTCCTGCTATTTCCAGCAATTCCTGACGGGCATCAACTTCACATTCGATTTGTCCGACCTCGCCCACTACTATCGCGAACACCAGAGGATCATCGCGCATTGGCGCGCGGTGCTTCCGCCTGGGTTTATCCTGGACGTGCCCTACGAGGAACTGGTCGCCGATCAAGAGACCTGGTCGCGCAAGATGCTCGACTTCATCGGTCTCGAGTGGGATCCACGGTGTCTGGAGTTCCATACGAACAAGCGGCAGGTGACGACTGCGAGCGCCTGGCAGGTGCGCCAGAAGGTTTACAAGAGTTCCGTGGCTCGCTGGCGCAACTACGAGAAATTCATCGGTCCTCTGAAGGCTCTGTCTAAGTAGGCCCGTCCGCGTCGGCGACCCCTCCCGATCGTTCACGAGTGACAGATTTCGTCACTAGTGGCCGCCGCGTGTCAGCCATGACGCCCGCTTGCGACGCATATATGTCAATATCTTTGTAGATGTCCGTCATATTTCTTAGTAAATTCATATGCTTAAGTCACCCTGCATGCGCTTGGCACGACGCATGCTACTCCTCTCGATACTGGCGCAAGCCGTGGTTCGAATGCCTTCTTTCGTGTTCATCTTCAGGAGTTAAAATGATTAAGCAAATGCAAAAGGGCTTCACGCTCATCGAATTGATGATCGTGGTAGCCATCATCGGTATCTTGGCCGCCATCGCCATCCCGGCGTATCAGGACTACACCATCCGCGCGAAAGTGACGGAAGGCCTGAATCTGGCGGATTCGGCGAAGACGGCGGTTGCCGAATCGTGGCAGTCCGGCGGTGTAGTGGGTCTCAAAGCGGCCGCAACTTCATGGAACGCCAGCTTCGTCTCTGCCGGCAAGACCAAGTATGTTTCAACTATTGCGGTAAGCACAACCTCAGGGGCGATCACGGTTACCTACAACAACACTGCGATTCCGCAGTTGGGAACCGCCGTCAATCTGGTCCTTACACCGTACATTGCAACGGTTGCGTTATCGAGCACCAACACGCTTTCGGGCAATATTGACTGGGCCTGCACCTCGGCCGGCAACTCAACTGCGGCGGCGCAGTCCTTGGGCGCGGCAGCTAGCGCGACCGGCGTCCAGACCAAGTTTGTCCCGACCAACTGCAAGTAGTGTCGATTCGCTGCCGGCGGACCCTTCGCCGTGCAAGGCACCGGAAGCCCCTCCCAAAGAGGGGCTTCTTTTTTTTGCCCTGACCACCGGCCGGAGCCACCAGCCGTGGGGAGGGCTCATTTTGCGATCGAAGTCACGAGCGCCATGCCGCCAATGTGCGACTATCCACGGATGATTTGACAATTGCTCTGCTAGCTACAGATAGTAGACTAAAAGCAGGCATGGGGTTTAGTGCAAGTCCATGAATGACAACGCAATAGCGTCGGTTGGGAGTGCCAGTCGTGTGGCATTGGGCGGTCTTGCCCAGCGGCTGGTGCAAGACGGTCTGCTGGATGAGAATGCCATGCAGGACGCCATCGTCAAGGCAAAGGAAAAACGCGCCAACCTGGTTACCCACCTTGTCTCGATGAATCTGGCGACCGCACGCGATATTGCCATTTCCGCGTCCAACGAGTTTGGCGTGCCTCTGCTGGATTTGGACGCCGTGGCCATTGATATGGACGCCGTCCGTGCGGTGAGCGAAAAGCTCATGCAAAAGCACCGCGTCTTACCCTTGATGAAGCGCGGCAAGCGCTTGTTCCTGGCCGTTGCCGATCCGACCAATCTTCACGCCCTGGATGAGATCCGATTCCAGACCTCGATGAGCATCGAGTTCGTGGTCGTCGAGGACAACAAGCTGCAAGCCGCGGTCACAAAAGCCATCGACCAGGCCGAGGCGGTGATGCCCAGCCTCACCGACGATGACTTTGATCTCGAAAATCTGGAAGTCACCGGAGGCGACGAAGACCCAAGTGGGGAAGCATTAGGGCGCGACGATGTCGAAGATGCGCCGATCGTGCGTTTCGTGAACAAAATCATGTTGGATGCCATCAAAAAAGGCGCCTCCGACATTCACTTCGAACCCTACGAAAAGCAGTTCCGGATCCGAACACGTTTGGACGGTGTTCTCAAAGAAGTCGCCACGCCGCCGGTACAGTTGGCGGTCAAGATCGTCGCGCGCTTGAAAGTGATGGCACGCCTTGATATCGCGGAACGCCGAGTACCCCAAGACGGACGCATCAAGATGCGACTGTCAAAGAATCGCGCCATCGATTTCCGCGTCAGCACCTGCCCAACTCTGTTTGGCGAAAAGGTCGTCACCCGTATTCTCGATCCCTCCAGCGCCATGCTGGGCATCGATGCGCTCGGCTATGAGCCCTTCCAACGCGAGCTGTATCTTAAGTTTCTCGCCAAGCCGCAAGGGATGATCTTGGTCACCGGGCCCACGGGCAGCGGTAAGACGGTGTCGCTCTACACGGGCTTGAATATCCTCAATACCGAGGATACCAATATCTCGACGGCCGAAGATCCGGCCGAAATTAACTTGCCGGGCATCAATCAGGTAAACGTCAACAATAAGGTAGGACTGACGTTTGCATCGGCACTGCGAGCCTTCTTGCGCCAAGATCCCGACGTGATCATGGTCGGCGAAATTCGGGATCTGGAAACGGCCGAAATCGCCATCAAAGCGGCGCAGACCGGCCACTTGGTTCTCTCGACGTTGCACACGAACGACGCCCCCCAGACTCTGACACGATTGGTCGACATGGGCGTCAAGCCCTATGCGATTGCCACCTCGGTGAGCCTCATTATCGCGCAGCGTCTGGCACGCAAACTCTGCAACAACTGTAAACAACCCATCGATATCCCGGCTGAAGCCGCCAAAAAAGAGGGCTTCGAACCGGCAGACATCGCGAACGGCATAAGGGTATTCAGAGCTGTCGGCTGCGGCCAATGCACGGACGGCTACAAGGGACGGCTGGGAATCTACCAAGTCATGCCGGTCACCGACACCATCGGCCGCATCATCATGGAAGGCGGTGGCGCGATGAACGTCAACGATCAGGCGGTCAAAGACGGCGTTTGGAATTTGCGCCGCTCCGGTCTGGAAAAAGTGAAGGTCGGTGCGACGAGTTTGGAAGAAGTAAACAGCGTCACCATCGAATAGTGATTGGCTGAGAGGAATTGAATTATGGCGATATCTACAACGGCAAGTAAGCGAGACATCCAGTTCATCTGGGAAGGCAAGGACAAGCGCGGCCATAAAGTCCGCGGCAAGGCGCTTGCGGCGAACGAACAGGCGCTGCGCGCGGACCTGCGAAAACAAGGTGTCGCACCCACTCGCGTCAAAACCCAGGGCAGCGGCTTACGCGGTGGCGGCAAACCTGTGCCGCAAGATATCGCCGTTTTCGCCCGGCAGCTCGCGACCATGATGTCGGCCGGTATCCCGATGGTGCAGGCCTTCGAAATCATCGGCAACGGCCATGAAAAGCCGTCGATGCAAAAGCTGGTGCTGGATATCAAGGCCAACATCGAAGGCGGCAGCACGCTGCACGAGTCGCTTGCAAAGCATCCTCTTTATTTCGACGATCTTTTTGTCAATCTGGTCGAGGCAGGCGAACACGCGGGTGCATTGGAAAGCTTGCTGGACAAAATCGCGACCTACAAAGAAAAAACAGAGGCACTAAAGAAGAAAATCAAAAAGGCACTGTTTTACCCCATAGCGGTCTTGGTGGTTGCAGTCATAGTCAGCGTGATTCTCTTGATTTTCGTGATCCCGCAGTTCGAGTCTTTGTTCAAGGGTTTCGGTGCCGACCTGCCAGCATTCACACAAATGGTCGTGAACATGTCCAAGTTCATGCAGCACCAGGGGTGGGTCGTCGGAGTCGTGGCCGGCGGCGGGATCTATGCGTTCACGTATTTTCACAAGCGATCGAGAGATATGCGCCGCTTCCTGGATCGCATGGCGCTGAAATTCCCCATTATTGGGCCCATATTGGTCAAATCTGCCATTGCGCGTTTTGCGCGCACCCTGTCTACGATGTTTGCGGCCGGTGTGCCGTTGGTCGAGGCCATGCAATCCGTCGCCGGCGCCACCGGCAACATCGTCTATGAAGAAGGCACGTTGCGCATGAAGGACGAGGTGGCCACGGGTCAACGCTTGCAGCGCGCCATGGAAAACACCGGGCTGTTTCCAAACATGGTGGTGCAGATGATCGCGGTGGGTGAAGAATCCGGATCTTTGGACAATATGTCCGCAAAAGTCGCGGAGTTTTACGAGGCGGAAGTCGACAACGCGGTCGACAGCATGGCCAGCCTCATGGAGCCGATGATCATGGCGGTGCTCGGTGTCCTGGTCGGCGGCATGGTCATCGCCATGTACCTGCCCATCTTCAAGCTCGGCCAAGCGATTTAAGTCGTCTTTCGGCCATACGACCGTTATCGTTGTTTAGCCCATGCTGAACGACGTCGCCCTGCTTTATTCGTCCAGCCCCGCACTATTCGCGGGGTCCGTCTTGTTGATCGGGCTGATTGTCGGCAGTTTCTTGAATGTAGTCATCTACCGATTGCCCATCATGCTGGAGCGCGAGTGGCGAAGCCAGGCCGCGGACGTTCTTGCAGGGGGCTCAACCTCTGCGTCAGAACCCACCCATGCGCGCTTCAACTTAAGTACACCCCGCTCCGCCTGTCCTACCTGCAAGACACCCATCAGGGCCTGGCAGAACATCCCCGTTGTGAGCTGGCTGGTGCTTCGCGGGCGCTGCGCTTCCTGCAAGACCAAAATCTCTGCCCGCTACCCCTTGGTAGAACTCGTCACAGGTGTGCTGTCCGCATGGGTGGCCTGGCACTTTGGCTTTGGCGTGCCGGCGGCGTGTGCTTTGCTCGTAACCTGGAGCCTGATCGCCCTGACCGGTATCGATATCGACCATCAACTGCTGCCCGACAACATCACTCTGCCGCTGATGTGGGCGGGGCTGGTGGCAGCGGTCGCCATAGGCCCGGCCGTGGGGGCCGCCCTGCCCGTGTCCCCAATGGATTCCGTCATGGGCGCTACAGCAGGCTATTTGAGCCTCTGGCTCGTGTTCCACGCGTTCAAGCTGGTTACGGGCAAAGAAGGCATGGGCTACGGAGACTTCAAGCTGTTTGCAGCCTTGGGTGCCTGGATGGGCTGGAAGTTGCTGCCGCTGGTCATCATTTTGTCCGCGGCCACCGGGGCGGTGCTCGGGATTCTCATGATTGCACTGCGCGGCCGGGACCGAAGCACACCCATGCCGTTTGGCCCCTACCTGGCAGCGGCGGGCTGGATTGCCATGATGTATGGGGATGCGCTGGTGAATACCTATTTGCACGTTTCGGGCCTCAGGCACTAGCTCATGAATCTACGCCTTAGCCTATGAACCCCCGGCTGCGAATCGGCCTCACGGGCGGCATCGCCAGCGGCAAGAGCACGGTGACTCAACGCTTCGCCGAGCTCGGAGTACCGGTGATCGATGCCGACATAGCGGCGCGAAACGTCGTCGAGCAGGGAAAACCCGGGCTCGGGCTGGTCGTGCGCCACTTCGGACCCGGCGTACTCGACGCCCACGGCGATCTCGATCGGCAGGCGTTGCGCGCCTTGATCTTCAAGGACCCCGCCTCGCGGCAGGCGCTGGACGCCATTCTGCATCCCTTGATTCGAACCGATATGGAAACCCAAGCGGCCACGGCGAAGGGTCCGTACCTGGTGATGGCCATTCCTCTGCTCATCGAGGGTGGACAACCCCGCGAGCGCGTGGACCGAGTCCTGGTTGTGGACACCGACGAGGCAACGCAAGTGCAGCGGGTGCAGGCGCGCGACGGCTGCTCGGAAACCCAAGCCCGCGCGATTCTGGCCTCTCAAGCCAGCCGCACTCAGCGTTTGGCAGCCGCCGATGACGTGCTGCTGAACACAGGAAGCGTCGCGGATCTGCGCCAGGCGGTCGATCTCCTACATGAGAAATATTTACACTTGGCGCAAACTTCGGCTTACCTGACAGATTTAACCTAAATCCAAGGTTTACCCTAAGGCTTGGGTTGGCTCACAATAGGGAGCATGAACTCTTACCCTGACATTTCCCCCGAGGCGGAACCTGAGGCGGCGCCTATCGTTTACGAGCAGCCGCTCAACGAGCGCATGCGCACCTTCCTGCGCCTCGAATTTCTCTACACCCAGGCCACGTATCACAGCGAATCACCCACTTCCTGGAGTTCGCGCGCTGCCGTCTCCAGTCTGCTCGAGATTCTCGCCATCACCGCCCGCGGCGACTCACGCAGCGAGGTGCTCAAGGAACTCGAACGCCAGGTGAACATCCTCAAGGAGTACCAAACCAAAACCGGCGTCGATCCGGCGCGGCTCAAGTCGTTGATGTCGAACTTGGTCCAGCTGCGCACCGACCTGTCCGCCATCGGCGGAAACTTCATGGCGCCGCTACGCGATTCCGAATTCTTGAGCGCGGTAAAGCACCGCAGCGCCATCCCGGGCGGCACTTGCGATTTCGACTTGCCGGACTATTCTTATTGGTTGAATCGTCCCGCGGATGTTCGCGCCGCCGAGTTCGACAGTTGGCTGGCCTTGATCCGGCCGCTGTGCGATGGTATCGCCGAATTGTTATGGCTGACGCGTCAGAACGCCAAGCGCAAGTCCGAAATGGCGATCGGCGGCATTTTCCAGCTGCAGTTCGATCGCGAGAATCCCTGCCAATTGGTTCGTGTGACCCTGCCTGCCGATACCGAGTTGTTTCCCGAGATGAGCGGCAACCAGCATCGCTGCACCATACGCTTTTTGAATTGGCTGGATGCCACGGCGCGTCCGGTGCACATCGAAGCCGATGTGGCGTTTCTGCTGACCTGCTGCGCTTAAGGGTTGGGTTCAAGAGTCGATGGCAGCGATAGTCAAATGTCCTACGTGCCGGCGCGAGGTCGAATGGTCGCCGGCATCGCAATACCGGCCGTTCTGCAGCGACCGATGCCGGCTCATCGATCTGGGCGCCTGGCTCACCGAGCAGCACAAAATTCCGGACGAATCCGGGACGGCGGAAGATCAATTGCATTCGGACTCCGCCGAGGAATCCTAGCGCGTGCAACCTGAGTTCTGGGAAGACCGTTGGCGCACGGCTCAAATCGGCTTTCATCAATCCGCCGTCGACCGGCATTTGAAGGCGTACTGGCCAACGTTGCGGCTAGCCGCCGATAGCCGGGTTTTTGTCCCGCTTTGCGGCAAGAGTCTCGACTTGCTCTGGCTACGCGATCAAGGTCATCGGGTGTCGGGCGTGGAACTCTCCCCCGTCGCGGTGGAAGCGTTTTGCATGGAGCAGGGGATCCCGGCCAGGCGCCACTCACTCGGCGACTTCGATGCATATGAGGCCGAGCGACTCACACTGTTCCTCGGGGACTTCTTCAAGCTCACTCCCGCCCTGCTTGGGAAGGTGTCGGGCGTTTACGATCGCGCATCCCTGATCTCCTGGACACCGGCGTTGCGCGCAGCGTACGTCGAGCATGTTACGGCTCTGGCAAATCCCGGCACCCAAACTCTGCTGATCGCGGTGGAGTATCCGCAAGCGCAAATGAGCGGGCCACCTTTCAGCGTGACAGGCGATGACATCCACCGGCTATACGCCGCCCATCATTCCATTGAGCAACTGGCGCGAGACGAAATATTGGACCTCGAACCCAGGCTCAAGGCGCGCGGGCTGACTGAATTGCAAGAGGTCTGCTACCGCCTCACGCGACTGTAATACACTTCCCATCTCCAGCAATTATCACAACGAACAGGGCTGACCTTCATGACCGACTCTCGTAACTCGGGCCGATACCTGGTGCCGGCATTGGTGGCGTGCGCGGTGGCCACAGGCGCAAGCGGCGCAGAACTCACCATCGACCGCTTGTTCGATGCACCGGCCTTGGCAGGTCCCACGATTGTCGGCCTCAAAATCTCGCCCGACGGCTCGCGCGTCACGTATCTCAAAGGCAAGGCGGACGACAAGGACCGTCTCGACCTATGGGAGTACAACATTCATGACGGGCAGGCCCGCGTGCTGGTCGACTCCAAAGCCCTCGCGCCCAAGCAGGAAAAGCTCTCAGATGAGGAACTGGCGCGGCGCGAGCGGCAAAGAACCGCGGCCCTGTCGGGCATTTTGGAATACACATTTGCCCCCTCGGGCGATGCGGTGTTATTTCCCTTGAGCGGCAAGCTGTACTACTACCAACTCGCCAAGAAGAAGGCGAAACCGGTGGTGGAGCTCATCGATACACACGGATTTGCCACCGACGCGACAGTTTCACCGGCGGGCGGCTACGTCGCGTATGTGCGCGATCAGAATCTCTACAGCTATGACATCGCAGCCAAGCAGGAAAAAGCGCTCACCACGGATGGCGGCGGCCCCATCAAGAACGGCATGGCTGAGTTCATCGCTCAGGAGGAAATGGACCGAAGTACCGGCTATTGGTGGGCACCCGATGGCAAACACATTGCCTTTGCACGCGTGGACGAGACTCCGATCAAAGTGACCGAACGATTCGAGATCGCCGCGGACAATGTCGCTACCTTCGCCCAGCGCTACCCCACCACCGGCGGACCCAACGTCCTGGTTCGACTGGGAGTCATAGATATCAAGAGCGGCGCGGTCACATGGGTCGACTTAGGCCCCGAGCAAGATATTTATCTGGCGAGAGTGAACTGGCTGCCGGACGGCAAAACCTTGAGCGTACAACGCGAGAGCCGCAGCCAGAGAAAATTGGATCTTCTCTTTGCCGATATCGGTACCGGCAACGCTCGAACCATACTGACTGAAACCAGCAATACCTGGATCGATTTGAACGACGAGCTGTCGTTCCTGAAGAATTCCCGTGAATTTATCTGGGCATCCAGCCGTGACGGCTACACGCATTTGTACTTGTACGATTACGAAGGCCACTTGATACGGCAGCTCACGGCGGGCAATTGGGTGGTGGATGATTTCCGCAAACGCGCCGTCATGGGTGTCGATGAAAAGACTCGAACTGTCTATTTCACGGCCACGGAAAAAAACCCCACCGAAAGACATCTGTACAGCACGTCCCTGGACACGGCGGATCCGCACCTAGTCCATCGGATCACTCAGAACGACGGCGTGCACGGCATTGCCATGTCCCCCGATGCGCGCTTTTACATCGATAATTTCACGAGCAGCGCTCAACCGCCGCAGGTGAGTTTGCATTCGGCGGACGGCGCCCTCAAGGCATGGCTTCTGGAGAATCGCTTAGGTGAACAGCACCCGGATGCTCCCTATCTCGCGGATAACTCCATCCCCGAAGTCGGCACACTCACGGCGGCTGATGGCCAGACTCTTTACTACCAATTGTTCAAGCCGCTGCATTTCGATCCGACCAAGCGCTATCCCGCCATTGTCGATGTCTACGGTGGTCCGGGCGTGCAGCGCGTGCTCAACAATTGGCACGGCAGTTCGTTCACGCAGATCCTGACCCGGGCGGGCTACGTGGTATTCACGCTGGACAACCGCGGCAGCGCTTTTAGGGGCACGGCATTCCAGGCACCCATCCACCGTAAAATGGGCGATATCGAAGTCACCGACCAAGTTCAGGGAGCGCGCTGGCTTGGGAGTCAGAGTTTTGTGGATCCCAAGCGCATCGGCGTGTGGGGCTGGAGCTATGGCGGCTACATGACGCTCAATTTGATGTTCAAAGCGTCGGATGTGTTTCGCGCGGGCGTCTCAGGCGCTCCGGTGACCGATTTTGCGCTGTACGACACGCACTACACCGAACGCTATTTGGATCGCCCTCAGGACAACGCCGCAGGCTATGCGGCGACTTCGGTGCTGCCCTACGCGAAGGATCTGAAGGGCAGTCTTCTGGTCATGCACGGCATGGCCGACGATAATGTGCTTTTCCTGAATAGCACCAAACTCTTTCGCAAGCTCCAGGACTTGAGCAAACCCTTCGACGTGATGGTCTATCCCGGGGCGAAGCACGGGCTTATGCGCCAGAATGATGGGCGGCATGGCTATAAAATGATCCTGCGGTTCTTCGACGAGAACTTAAGCCGCAGTGAGAGTGCGAGCCGCTAGGCAAGTGCAGGTCGATGCTCGAGCTGACTCGTTGGCTGTTGAATCCAGAATCGGTACATTCCGGTAAACGTGTCCGGATTGTCGGCCTCGAAGAGTGTCCAATTGCGCAAATTAGTGCCGGAGGGGTCGTCGGCAAAACGTGTACGGTATTGATGTAGCACACGGGAATCCAACTCGAAGCCGATGAACTGGAGTCCAAACTCAACGAGGAACGACTCGATCTGACCCAGCGTCAGGCGATGCTCCTGCACGTGAAAAAGTAGATCGCGACATTCGCTGGTCGAATAGAAGTCCGGCATCTTGCCAAGCCATTGAAGTTCAAGGTTGAGTTCCGCAACTCCAAGCTCCTGGCGGAATCGACGAATGTCGCCGGGCGTGGCTGCATAACCTCGAGCGGCAATGAATTCACGCGTCTTGACCACGTGCCTGCGCGCAAGCTCGCTGTAGAAGCCCAAACACATGAATCCTCCTGGCCGCAACTTAGACAGCAGAATTCGCCACCCAGTGAAAGGCTCCGCCAGATGATGCAGCACCCCTACCGACTCGATGATATCGAACGTGCGTCCGATCTCACCAAGCTTAAGGATATCGGCCTGTGCATACTCAATGTTGGTCAAGCCCAGTTCCTGCGTCTTTCGTTTGGCATAGCTGATACTGCTCAAGCTCAGGTCGATAGCCAACACACGAACGCCCGAAAATCTTTGGGCTGCGAAGATCGGATGACTGCCCGTGCCGCACCCGGCGATAAGTAGCTCTGGCGCGTTGTCATTAGGTAGCGGTGTAAACGGTGCGAACGGCAGTGTGTCCCGCATTGCGTTATTGAAGTGCAGTGCGTGCTCGCGTCCTGGCAGTTTGACCCAGCGCGGGTAGGGATTCTGTTCATACTGCTTGCGCACCTGCTCGGAGACACCCTCTGAGATCGAGGTCAAGCATTCGATATCAGCTCGCTGTTCCTGCTCTTTGAGCGGCTCGCGAATCTGTTGACGTAGAACCTCCTCAACTTGGCCGCACCCGTGGGCAGTAAGAAGGCGCCGGGCGCCGTCCAGGTTGTAAAGCGGGAAATAGGCAGCCACAGCCAGCAAAAGGAATGGCGGCACGGCTGCGTCGGCATCCAGCATTGCCAACAACTTCGTGCGGCAGGCCTCCGCGGTGAGTCGTTCCGCCTCGGAACAATCAAAGATGTACTCGTTGATAAAGCACTGCCGGGTGAGGGCACTGTAGAATGGCAGCGCCGCCAAGTCCGCAGAGTCTGGTGCTCGCTTGCTCGATGCGGTCTCGAGCAGGGCATGGCGTGCGCATGTGAGGAAGCGCTCGACCTCGACCGTGGTCACGGGCGCTGTTTCGAGTACTGCGTGGAGCAAGGTATCTGCCGCAAGCGCGTCGAGGCCTACGGCACCGAACAACGCGGCCTTTGGAAGTCGCGCGGGCCACGATCCGTTGGCGAGGTGCACGCAACTTGCAATTCTCTGGTCGAGCATTATCAGACTGAGTGCCGGCTGGCAAAGCTCGTAGGGTGTTCCCCATGGTTCGGTTATGGCGGTTGTGAGCGCTGCGCGGACCTGTACGTCGTTGGTCGC
>Ga0210398_10000916_pt1 | contig 31888 bp, 29 predicted proteins | sample IncBWC4OmetaG_FD_161047 | JGI IMG/M metagenome (GOLD analysis project Ga0210398, IMG submission 161047) | Forest soil microbial communities from Barre Woods Harvard Forest LTER site, Petersham, Massachusetts, United States - Inc-BW-C-4-O | ecosystem: Environmental > Terrestrial > Soil >... | reverse complement strand
CGGCGATTCCCCAACATTACTGTTCTCGGCGCACACTGCGGCAATCCAGAGTATGAGTGGGCAGCGGAAGTAGCACGGTGGAATCCCAACGTATTTTTCGACCTCAGCGGCTCGACGCTGGCGAAAATGCAGGACCGTCTGAGTGATTTTCGAAAAATTTTCTGGTGGTCCGATACCAAGTGGGGAACAAAAACGCCCGAAGGCGACCCTAGCGCCTTCGTCAAATTAGTCTTCGGATCAGATACCAGCCCCGATGGGATCGAGCGAGTATTAGGTCAGTATCGAGCCCTGTTCGAAGCCTGTAAGGTTCCGGCCCGAACGCAGAGGCTAATTCTAGGCGGGACGATTGCCAAAATCTTGGCCATTCCGGAGTGACGCCACGCTCGGAACTAACCAGTTGGGATCGGAAGGCCGGCTTGGCTCATGCGCCGAATTAATCACGAATGCTCGCCGCAACTTCTGGGGTTCCGGGAAGGCCGCGCGATTTCCTGGTCCAATGCCAGGCGAAAGCTCAGTGGTGCCAACGGAGTACGGTGTCGGGCCGAACCATTTGCAGACATCGCCGCCAACCGGCCAGACTCGGTACAAGACAACCCACAAGAGCCGGTCGCAACGGTACGATATCGATGCAGATCCGCAACCTGATCAATCACAATAATCCAGGTCCGATTTTCGGTGATATCACATCTCCTCTCTCCAGGCGAGCCAACCAGCCCGCGCCCTCGGGTGGATTATTCACGGAGAGCGCGAACAACCGGCGTCTTGAACCGCAGACGCGGTTTACCTTCTGAGGAAGCAATGCCAAATCACCTTCACTCTCTTCACCCGTGGGACCGGCAGTTACACCGTTATCGAGCGGCTTTAGAGCGAAGCGATTCATGCCGGCGGCTTCGAAAGCGAGTCTAGAAGTGGCTTCAAAGCCTCTTCTAACGCGTCGGCATATTCAAACCCAATAATTTTTTTGCGGAGTATGCCTTCGCGGTCATAGAGCAGTGTGGTTGGCAAGCCTTCGATGCCGCCAAACTTCTGTTTCAGATCGTCCGGGGCGACCGCCAAGGGATAACGCACTCCCATCTTTTTTGCGAATTGAATGGGATCCTCCGTATCCGCCATGGTATCGAACTTGAAGCCGATCACGGTAAATCCGCGCGAGCTGTAGCGGTTGAGGAGCTTCTGATAGCCGGGCATCTCCTTTTTGCAGGGTTGACACCAAGTGGCCCAAAAATCAACGAGGACCACCTTGCCGCGAAGGCCAGCGGATGAGACTTCGCGGCCTCGCAAGTCTTTCACGGAGAATTCAGGCATGTGTACGCCAATTGCTCCCGCGGCGATAACAGCCTGAGGGGGCTGAGGGGAACTCGCCGGATGCTGATTGCCTCCGGCGAGACCAACACCAACAACACAGAAAATAAGCAGACATTGTTTTAGCATCTATTCCTTCTTCTGCACTTCGAGAATCAGCAGCTTCAGGGGCGCCGAAGCGGCTGCTTTCTTCTTCCCCGCAGGTTTGCGGTATAACTCACCACGAAGGGTGACGACCGCCCGTGAATCGGCTAGTGGTTCAATGGTTTTCAGTAAATCATTCGATGCGATGGCAAAGGACTGACTCGGCGAAACCTGCAAAGCTAGATTGCCGTCCACGTCTTTCACTATTTTCCCGCGCGCAGTTACCTCCATCCTCGTAACGCTCACGCCACTGTCGTAAACGGCCTTGAGAAGTTGCGCCGGGTCTATCTGGCCGTCTTCCTTGGGCGTTACATCAACCTTTCCATCGATCAAGCTCACATCTACGTTTTGAACGCCAGACTGGCGTCCGAGGTGTTGTTTCACCCCGTAGGCTCAAAAGTTTCACGTCATGCCTTCTACGCGCATCTCGATGTGCTTGATCTGTGCCTGCGATGCCGGCACAAACACACAACCGAGTAAGAACATCAACGCGAGTTTTCTTGTGTTCATCGTTCCTCCTTTCATTTGAAGTGCAACCGAAACTGTTGAGTAATTCCGAAACTGATGTGGCGGCGCACAGGCATGAACGTGGCGCCCGCCGAATGTGCCACGTCCCAATCCATGCCTAGCCAGAGGTGGGTTCCGGGACGCACGCCCACATAGGTCGTGACTCCGGCGAGTAACTCGTCGCCTCCGCTACCTTTCTGGGTGACTCCAGCGATGCGGTCGTCCTGAGAGTGCAGCCAAGTCACGACGGGCCCGATGAACCATTCACGGGCGCCGCTTTTTGATTCGTAAGGCCGGTAAGACAGCCAGAAGCGCGATTCGAGGTCACTCCCGAAGCGCGTGTTTTGCGTTCCTTGCGAGCGCAACAGGGAATGAAAGTCCTCGTCGGCGACAAGGCGCCTAACATTAAAGAGCCCGGTGTAAGTCCAGTTCGCCGCGACGAAGAAATCGGTCGAGCCTGAACCGGGCTGCAAGCTTGCGGGCAGACGGTTTCCGGCGGCATCGGACAAGCCTGTCTCACCAGTTGGAAACTTGGGGCCAAACGAAACGGATGCTTGGGTGGTTCCCCGCTGGGAATCCCGCCTGTAGAAGCGGTATTTCACGAGCACCATCGCATCGCCCACCCCCGTTCCTCCAACTGCGCTCCCGCCGTTGCCGGCTCCGTCGAAGTGGTTTGTTACCACCGGAACCAGGACGGTCAAGTCAAAATCGCGATAGAAACCCCACGTGAAGTTGAAATCAGCTTCGTGCGAAAAGGTGGGGCGGGCGGTCAGGGGAATACTCCCCGGCGGGATGGCGATCGGACTGCGGGTGGTGAAAATGGAGCTGTAGGAGATTAGTCCCCCGCCCGGGAACAGCGGAGGTGCCGTCTCCGGAGCAGGACCTTGCCCACTTGCTGTCGAAGCAAAAACCGAAAGAAGGGCCAAACCGAGCGCCCAGGGCCACCCACGACCACCTGTGTTTCGAGATCCCATTAGTTTCCCTTCCAGTAGAAAGTAGCGTGCAGAGACGCATCCGCCCGCGATGCTGGGAGAGACTGGAAAGGTGACTAGACGCGAAGAGGCGAAGGGACTGCCGCTTGGGGAATCGGCGGCGCGTGAGAATAGGAAGCAAGGACATCCGCTGCAGAATCTAAGCCTTGCAATGCACTAAACGAGCGCGGCACTGCGACCAAAACTGGCGAGAAAGATGGATCATGGGCCGAAGCGCGCTCTATGAAAGGCCCATGCGCTGACGGCATCGTCGTACAGCATTCCTGGCTGCGGTCTTGGCTGTGCGACGAGCAAGGCATGCTATTGCAGCATTGCATCGCCTCGTCGGGCGTCGTCATGGCTCCGCAATCGATCACGTACAGAGCAATCGCGACCGCAATGACAACGAACAAAATTGGCTTCATCAGACGCATGACTACCAAAGTATGCGCGTCCAGCGTTGGAGTCAAGAACGGTTGCCGCGGCCAGTTGATGTGTAACGCCGTTGTACCTGTCCTAGATCGCTCTTTCAGGCCTGTTGGCCAATGCGATCTTTCGTGCGCCCTGGGCAGATCCGCTGGCGGGCCTTGGCTCGTACCACTGATTGGAAGGGAAGCATGGCAGGCCATCCACGCTTCTCGACCTTGCGGCGATTGCTCCATTTGACTCTTTCACCCGGGACAGTGGCACGTTCAGACGGTGTACGTTCGACAACTTCGATACTTCTGGGAGGAATTCTTGCGATGGATTTCGACTAGGAGGCAGTCTCCGCTGGTGCTCAGATTCTTAGCTCGTGGCCCGATTGCTGCCATTGTCACAGCAATCTCTTTTTTTTGCTTGCCCGCTTGCAGTAAAAGCGCAAGAGCCATTTGAAATCCATGTCTACGAATATGAGCAGCTACCGCCTGGAGAATTTACCCTGGAAGGGCATTTCCACTTCGTTGGAATCGGCACGATGTCGTCTGAGGGACTGTAGCTCCAACAAATCACCAGTCCACATGACAGGTGAACTGACTGGCGGAATCGCGGACAACGTTTCGCTCGGCTTCATGCTGCTGACGGCCGTCAGGCCGAATAGTTGTTCTACGCAGAAGGCGGGGATTATGGCTACGCCGCGGACAGGATGAACCACTATTGGAAACTGTCCCCAAACGCTTCTGACTCGCAGGCTGCGCAGGACAAAATCATTGCCTGGGAGGATAAGACCCTGGCCTGCAAAGACCGCCTGAGCTCTAATAGAGAAGAAGCCCGCTGCGTTGTGGTAGGGCAGGGATTGCTCGCGACGCCTTTTGCTGCTCCTGCAGGTCTTTTTCAAACTGCGGAAGGCTGCGACCCAGAAAGCGATAATCCCTGATCGAAGAGCAAGTATTGCGGCCATGCAGAGAAATCAATGCGCTAAGAACCGCTAAGTCGAGTCTTATGGATCGCGAACGTGCGGCGAGGAGGGTGAAGGAATGGTCTCCTCAAGCCTGGTATTAACAGGCTCGTATAACTACGGCCTGGCAGCGGTCTCAGTGCTGATAAGTATGTGCGCGTCCTACGCCGCGCTTGATCTGGGCGCACGTATCACTGCCGCACGCCGTTGGGCCCGCTCAAGTTGGCTGATTGGTGGAGCAACTGTCCTGGGAGGTGGTATCTGGTCGATGCACTTCACGGGAATGCTGGCTTTTTGCCTCCCCGTCTCCGTGGCCTACCATTGGCCCACCGTACTCCTGTCACTTCTTGCCGCCATTCTCGCCTCCATGGCTGTGTTGTTTGTGTCCACCCGACACAAGTTGGGCCCTGCTCAAGCGCTTGCCGGCAGCGTCACCATGGGTGCTGGCATCGCAGGGATGCATTTCATAGGGATGGATGCAATGCGGCTCTCTGCGACGTGCCGCTATAGTCCGCCATTGGTGGCGTTGGCGGTTGTGATCGCCGTGCTTGCTTCCCTAGTGGCCCTAGTCTTCACGTTTGACTTCCGCGACGAAACCAGGAAGACCAGTTGGACAAAGGTCGCAAGCGCCGCTGGCATGGGGGCTGCCATCTCCGCAATGCATTACACCGGCATGGCCTCGGCGATATTCATTTCCTCCGCCTTGCCGCCAGTTCTGACCCACACCGTAAGCATATCTTCTGTCGGTATCACCGGCATTGTGCTCGGCTCCCTCTTGGTCCAAGCCGCGGCTATTATGACGTCCTCAGTGGATCGGCGATTCGCCGCTCAAGCCGTGGAACTCCAAACCAGCGAGCGATTCCGGCAGATCGCGGATTTGTTGCGCGATGTCCTTTCTCTCAGCAATGCGGATTTAAGCCAGGTTTTGTTCGTCAATCGCGCCTACGAATCGGTCTGGGGCCGCACAGTTGAGAGCCTCTACGCAAATCCGAGGTCCTGGTTGGAAGGCGTGCATCCGGATGACCGTCCGCAAGTTCAGGAGGGCTTGCAGAAGCTTGTGGATGGAAAAACACTCGACTATCTCGAATGCAGGGTCGTTCGGTCGGACGGCTCGGTCTCTTGGGTTAGACTGCGAGCCTATCCCGTTCTTGACGCTCAGGGCCATCCCTATCGAATCGTCGGCACTGCCCATGAATTCACGAAGCGCAAACTGGCGGAGGACGAGGTCAAACAGGCTGAAAATCGACTACGCCTCGCCCTGGACACAACTCCCGCGATGATACACAGCGCGCGTCCTGACGGATACCTCGATTACTTCAATCAACGCTGGCTGAACTACGTGGGACTGTCGTTAGAGGATCTACAGGGCTGGCGCTGGACGGCCGTTATTCATCCCGAAGACGTCGACGGAATCGTGGGCAAGTGGCGCACGTGCATAGCCAGCGGGGAGCCCTTCTTGCATGAAGCACGCATGCGGCGAGCGGATGGAGAGTATCGCTGGATGCTGCTCCACAAAGTGCCCCTGCGCGACGAACACTTGAATACCGTCAAATGGTATGGAGCGGGTATCGACATCGAAGACCGCAAGCGGGCGGAGCAAGCCCTCAGGTCGACCGATAGCGAACAGCGCCATATAGCCGCGCAATTGGAAAGAGAGCGCGCTCGCTTGGTCGAGGCTCAGGAGGTAGCGAAAATAGGAAGCTGGGAGGCGGAGTTGCAGAACCTGAACGTGATTTGGTCAGAGCAAACACACCGCATCTTTGAGACTGATCCATCTCGTTTCCACCCCACGCGTTCAAAATTCCGCGAATTGATTCATCCGGAGGACCGCGCGAAAGTGGATGCAGCCTTTGTAACGTCCCTCGACAAGCGCTCGCCCTGCACGGTCGAATATCGGATCGTTACGCCGGATGGCCGCGTCAAAGTTCTCGAGGAGCGCTGGCAAGCTTTTCATGATGAAGAAGGAAAGCCGATTCGTGTTGCGGGTACGTGCCGTGACATCACCGAAGCTGCGCGAGCCGAGGAGGACCTCCGTCGCCTCTCCGGTCAGCTCTTGCGTCTGCAGGACGAGGAGCGGCGCAGTATCGCCAGGGACTTGCACGATTCCACTGGCCAGGATCTTGTCGTTCTGGCAACGATTCTCAGTCAGCTCCACGCTTCCATTCCTTCCTCCGGCCGGAAGTTGCGCAAACTGGCCTCCCAGTGTCAGGAGTTGGCGGACCGCTGCATCCGCGAAGTCCGCACACTTTCCTACCTTTTGCACCCACCGATGTTGGATGAGGCCGGACTGGAGGACGCCATCCGCCATTACGTGGACGGCTTCTCCGAGCGAACCGGAATCGAAGTGAAATTGCAGATTTCACCACGCTTCGGTCGGATGCCGCCGGATGTCGAAGTGGCGCTGTTCCGAGTAGTTCAAGAAAGTCTCACGAACATCCAGCGGCATTCACAAAGTCTCCAGGCAATTATACAATTGGAGCGAATCGCGGACGAAGTTAAGCTGGAAATCAGCGATAAAGGTCAAGGAGCTCCTCGTCGGGAGCTGACAGAATCCACAGGCTCCCCGTTTAGGCTGGGTGTCGGCATCGCTAGTATGCACGAGCGGGTAAGACTTATAGGAGGGCGGCTCGCGATTGAATCCAGCAACAGTGGCACGAGCGTCCGCGCGACGATTCCCGTAGATGGGTAGGGGCATGAAGAAACTTCGTATCCTAGTGGCGGATGACCACGAACTCGGAGACAACCGCGCGCGTCCACGATGCGAGCCATTGCAGTAGGCTGGATCCGGTCCGGCATCTAAGGCGGCAAAGGGAACGATGTGGTCATAGTTTTCCTCCGAGCCAATCGCCAAGCCCCCCCCGCAGGTCTCCGGCCAGGAAACAACCCGCATATATAAAGGTTAGCGTTTGGTTTGCCGGTTTGCCCATCGTATCCGTCAACTTCGAAGCTAAACGGAATTTTCGCGCAGCACATCCGACACCAGCTGCTCTAAGCGCTGATTGTGCAAAAGTGAACAGCGCGCATCCGGGAGAGCCTCTAGGATGCGCACTGGATGGTGAGCCGGCGCCCAGTGGAGTTTCTTCATCGGTGACCCGCGAATGTGCAAGGGCCAGCCGTTGCGATCGGCCTGGGCACGGAATATAGCCGGGTCATGAGCCACGTCGACGCTTTTGTCCTGTATTCGCTCAGCGCCTGTGCGACACGATGCGCGATTGCGCGCATGATTTTGTCGCATCACAAAGTTGTCGGTCAAGGTCTATGACAAACGCAGTGCCCCCGCCCCACGCAACCGAAGGGTGGTGCTTTTCCCCATGAGGATCTTCTTCTCCGCATTATTTTGTTCCCTGCTGTGCACTGTGCCTGCATCGGCGCAATCCTCAATTGCGGGCACAGGTAGCGAAGCCCCCGCCGCAAGTGCCGAAACTCCACTCGCCCCCATAAGGCCCGTAAAGCCCATAAGGAGCAGCCCTCCCGTCGCGACGGCCAAGAGCAAGACTATTGAAATGGGGCTGGGCTACTCCTACGTAAGTCAACCGGGGAACCAGTCCAAGCGATTCGGCTTACAGGGCCCGGATGCCAGCTTCACGATTGGTTTTTCTCGACTGGGCATAACGGCTGATGTGGGTTACGCGCGAGCTTCCAATGTACTGGGTACCGGGCAGCACAGTGCCGTCCTTAGTTACCTCGCGGGTCCCGTTTTCCATCACACCGTTCACCGTAGCTTTGATTCTTACGTTCATGTGCTGGTGGGGGGCGCCAAAGTGAGTGGCCCGATTCTTGCGAATGACGGGTCTATCCTCCTCGGGGGATGGACGACTGGCTATGCCTGGGCGGTGGGTGGCGGAGTTGAGTACTGGGCGACAGATTCCATGGCCATTCGCACAGGTGTGGACTATTTGAGGACTGCGTTCTACGATTCTTCGCTTGTGGTTCGGGGCCAGAGCAATCTCAGGACAACGGCGGCGGTCGTCTGTTTTTTCGGAAAGCCGTCACCACGAAGACGACGACGGTGAGCAGCGCACACGATAGTACTGGAACTCGCGGGGCGTGCCTGCTGGCTCCAGCCTCGTCGGGGAAGCGCCGATTTCTCACGGAGTCGCCAACATCGCACTAGAAGTCAACGATCGAGCACTATCCAAGCGGGGGCGTGGTCGCTCGCGTTTTCCTCACCGCGAACCCATCGGTCTACCCCCCCGTGCCCGAGTCGATCGCACACTGTCGGAGAGAGAAGGAAATGATCCAGCCGCATTCCCTTGTCTAAGGGCCATCGATTACGCTCGTAGTCCCAGAACGTCCAGAGCGGCCCCTCGGGTTGCAGTTTGCGCAGAGCGTCCGTCCAGCCCTGAGCTAGTAGCCGAGCATAGGCCTGGCGACTCCGAGGTTGAATCAATGCGTTGTTATCGAGAGATCGCGTTGGATAGATGTCCTGCACAGTCGGTACGACGTTGTAATCGCCGGCCAAGACGACAGGCACGCCGGCCTTCATGAGTTCCGCGCCGTGCTCGATTAAACGTTCGAACCAGGCCAATTTGTAGTCGAACTTCGGACCGGGTTGAGGATTTCCGTTCGGCAAGTAGATGGAAGCGATCAGCACACCATTTACCGCCGCCTCGATATAGCGTGCCTGGCGATCCTGAGAATTCCCAGGCAAGCTGGATCGCGTCAGCACTGGATCGCAGTCCCGCGCCAGGATCGCTACGCCGTTCCAGGAACGTTCGCCCAGCCAGACTCCGCGATAGCCAAGGTCACGAAGGGCACTTGCGGGAAATGCTCGCTGCTCTGCCTTGAGCTCCTGGAGGCAAACGACGTCGGGCTGCGCCCTTGCAAGCCACGCCGTGAGACTATGCAGACGCTTGTTGATGTTGTTGATGTTGAAAGTGGCGATCTTCAATGGTCCGGCCTCACGCGAAAGGACCATTCTGTACCGACCCGAGTGTCACACTGCAAGTACTTCGTTTGCGTAGGACGTGTTTTTGAGGATAGGCATCGTCGTCGAATGTAGTTTGATCTTACAGTCGGCAGCGGTTGCACTCGGCGCTGGGCTATCGATCTTCCGTTCGAGCAACAGAGCGAGGCGTCAGGTTCGGCCGAATCTCGATCGAGGACTTTCGCCACCGGAGCGTCTATGGCGGGGATCACACTCGATCCGACTTAGCCGATGCAGTGTACCCCTTGGCGCACGGAATCCTTGAATCCAGCATTGCGGCAGCAGCTTGCTTCCCGAGATGTACGAGTATGCTAAATCGGACAACTAGATTTACTTCGGCCAAGCCCTTCACGCGGAGAGCCATGCACTTTGGTGCTCGAGCGGCACTGCAAGGCACTATAATAGTTACCGCTCACGAGTTCATTACTGTGATGGCGGTCTGGGCGGTAACGGGGCACCCGTGTTCTTGGGCGGTGGCGGAAGAGGTGGTGGCGCATTGCGGCTGCCGGCTTCTGGCCGAGAGAACTGTGGCGCCTCGTCACTATCAAAAAGAAAATTCATCGGGATTCCCTCAATTGTCAGGCGGCGTTCGATCTCTTTGCCGTATGGCGTGCCATTCAGTTCAACTCGCGGCATTCGCAGAACAATCAAGCTGTCGCGTGGTCCCAGGTAGAGCAGCGCGTCCGCGAAATTTTTCAATTTAGGGTCTGCAGGCGAACCTGCGGAAGCGGCGGGAGCGGAATTGGGCGCAATCGGTCTAAGCATGATACTTCCCCCGGAAAGTACTGGCATCGCTGGAAGTTCCCCCACCCAGCCCTCGTCTAGCGGCGCGACCGCAGGCGGGGACCAAGAATCGAACCGATGGTCCAGGTCGTCGTAGCCTCCCGTTGTGTTCGTACCAGCTATAATCAGGTAAGTTCTCGCTCCCATCGAACGCAACTGTTGCTCAATCGAAGGCGTCCTTTGACCAGGCGGAAACCCTCGCAAAAAATGACCCCAGCCCATAATCAGCAGCGCGCGGTGGTGCTTGGCTAGGACCTCATCCTTTACCACCTGCGTGTACCACTGATCGCGATTGCCCAGATACGGTGCGATGTCCTCGCGATCTTTCACTTTCTCCCAGTCGATATAGGGGTCTCCGCAGACGATACGCATCTGGTGCTTGCCTTTTCGTTTCTGGTTCGTCTCGCGAACCGCCTGATAGAGCGATGCATACACGGGCGAGGGTGGCCCAATCGCCCCGACCAGGTTGCGCCAAGCTCTCTGGACCTGGTCCAACGGGACGTCTTCCCCGCTCACATAACGGTCGACGGATTCTTGGTAAAGAGAGTTCCCGAATTCCACGACGATGTCGTCAACATGGTCGCTAAATTCAGGAGTGGCAACGAGCGAGTGCAGCCATTCGTATTCCTGCTTGTTTCCGTGAATTTCGCCGAACATCACGATGTCGTGCGTTTCAAAAGCGCGCACTACCGCAGTGCTCGCGTTCTCGACCTTGGGACTACCTTGAGCGCCGTAGATCGAGATGAGAACAATCAACAAGGTCGGAAAACTGACTAAGCACCGTAATCTCATTTTGCGACCCTCCAAACGGAAGTGCCGATATCCTCAGACTTTAAGACGCCAAGCCCTGATCGTTGGTTCCCGGTGAAAGTACATGAACCTGGGATCGGAGAGCGCCGGTACATGAATGCCGACGAAATAGGTCTTCGAAGCTATCTGTTCGGTAGGCTTCGAGGGACGGACTTCAAACCGCCCAACGCCGTATCTCACTATAGGGAGCCTCCGCATTCTTGACGGCTCACGTTTTCGAGCGCTACCGTACCGCACACCAAACCAGGCTCGCATGAGGAGACACGATGACACGCTGCATGCCTTTGTTTTGCCTATCAGTAGTCCTTGCTTCGGCTGCACTGATCGGGCAGATCGAGGTGTGGCGCTTGGAGCACGGGCGTTCCCCTGATCAGCCAAGACACGCTGCGATCGAGTCGGGTGTTCCTTGGCCGCTTTTACGCTCATGAGGCCAATCTTGTCCAAGCTTTCGCTTGGGCGGCAACCAGGTCATGGCTGTGGGAACGAATCTGCTCAGACCAAATTCAGGCCTTCTGCCGGACTTGTGGATCTGCTTGAAAGAGACCCGGAAATGTGAGGGCCTTCAATCGAAAGGACCACTTAACTAAGGCAGGTCCGCTAAATTGCAGGAAAAGTTTGTTGCGCGGGGGACCGGTCGGCCCTCACCGTGTATGATGGACCAACAGAAATGGATCAGAAGCAGACTCTTCTCCATCACTTCCTAGCTGCGCTTGCGTACCGTACTCAGAAGGCGCTCCGCGGCGCCCCTGCGGAATTCGCTTCATTTCGCGCGGCGCCAAAGGTTCGGACGCCGCATGAGCTGATCCGCCACATGGACGACGTGCTGGGGTATTCACGTACCTTTTTCATAGGCGGGAGTTACCGAGCACCCGAATTTCTCGACTTCCGAGTTGCTATCGCCCACTTCCACGAAACGCTCGCCGATGTCGCGCGGCACATCGAGCTCGGGACGCAGCTCCGAGAGGTGGCTCCTGAAGTTCTGTTGCAGGGCCCGTTCTCCGACGCCATGACCCACGCTGGACAACTTGCTCTTTTGCGACGTCTGGCGGGGAGTCCGGTTCCGCCGGAGAACTTCGTTTTCGCCGACATTCAGAGCGCAAACCTCGGTCCAGATCAGCCGCTCCCCGCGCGTCCAGATGAGATTTGGTTAGAGGGCCCTGAGGAATGATCAGGCCCCGTGCGCTTCGCCGCGGCGACCGTATTGCCGCCATTTCTCTTTCCGCCGGTTGGCCCAACGTGTTCTATGAGGCCTACTGTGACGGAAAGAGGCAGCTTGAAGAGGCTTTTGGCGTTCAGGTGATTGAAAGTCGGCATGCGCTGGCGGACCCTGATTGGCTGGCAGCTCATCCCGAGGCTCGTGCAGCGGACCTACTAGAGGTATTGAAAGATCGATCGATCCACGGCGTCGTCTCCACGATTGGAGGTGACGATTCGATTCGAATATTGCCATTTCTGGATCTTTCGGTAATTCGTGAAAATCCGAAAATTTTCATCGGTTACTCGGACACAACGGTCACGCACTTCGCCTTCTTGAAAGCAGGGGTGACTTCATTCTATGGACCATCCATTATGGCTGGCTTCGACGAGAATGGTGGATTGCTACCGTTTATGGCTGATTCTGTACGGCAGGTGCTTTTCGGATCATCCATCACCGAGGCGCCGATTGCACCAAATCAAGATGGCTGGACCTGCGCGTCGTTCGCTTGGGGTGACGAAAAACGGAACGCGAATTCAAGACCGCTTCAACCTTGCTCGGGTTGGCGGTGGCTTCAAGGGGTGGGGTGCCATCGCGGCCGCTTGCTCGGAGGATGTCTGGATGTCATAGATTGGCTCCGCGGTGCTCCGATCTGGCCTGACCAGTCTGTGTGGCGAGACAGCATTGTATTCCTCGAGATCTCGGAGGACGCACCATCCCCCTCGGCCGTGGTGCGGATGCTTCGGGCATTGGGCGCGACAGGTGCGTTGCGTGAAGCTCGGGGCATTCTCTTTGGGCGGCCCTACGGTGAGGAAGCAACGTTTGAGAAATACGACGGCGCAGTTTTGCAAGTCCTTGCGGAATTGAGGCTAGGCTCGCTTCCCTTAGTAACTCGAATGGATTTTGGCCATACTGACCCTAAGTTCATCGTCCCTTACGGAGTGGAGGCGGAAATAAACTGTGACGCCCAGCACATCCGGTTACTGGAATCGCCCACGATTGGGTGATGGGCCGCGACCAATAGCCCAACGCACTCCTTTCGATGATCACTCGCGAGAAGGTGGCTCGCGGCGACGACGACATTGTCCTGCCTGCCATCGGCGCGGCGCGCAACCGGGGCTGATCCGATGGCGTCGCTTAGAGCGGAGTAATAGCCAGCATTTCATGCCAGCATGACAAAAACAGCTTCGTCGTTTTGTATCGAGCGGATGGCCAGCAGGGAACTAAGCCCCAAAGTTGCGGCGTTAGCGGACGAAAGGCTCGGTGTAATAGCCCTGACGAGTGCGCGCGGTTAGCTTATGGTCTGCGAGATGGATTTCTAGATGGTGATATTCGTCTCGCTTCTGGTCCAAGGGTGGAGCGAAGGAGATTTTGTAGTAAGCATGCGTGTCGGCCAGGCACTGTTTCACAGACGCGGTTATGTCGTTGCTGCCGGTGAGAGCAAGACCCCCGCTCTGGGTGGCGACTACCTGTAAAGCTAAGTCGCCCCATTCGGTCTGGCTGGGTTTGCTGATGCCTTTCACAAAGGCCTCCCAGCGGAAGGCGCGTCCGCCGAAGTCCGCAGTGCCTAGAGGATCGATACTGTAGAGGGTGATGTGCCCCTGCCGCAGAAGAGCCGACAGACTCACGACATTGTTGAAGATCTCCTGCTGTTGCTTTGCGTCCATCTGTTGCTGGGCGCCGGGGCCAGAGATGAGCGGCCAGCCCGGTGAAATCCACAGAATGATCTTGCGCCCTGGCCGGGCAGCCTCGCGAGTCCCTAGCTGAAACAGGGCCTTCAGAGAAACCTGAAAGCGTTCGATGGCGCTGTAGATGCCGCCGGAGCGGAGAATATTATGTAACCCGAGAGTGTACTGATCCAGAGCCGCACTGATTGCGTTGCCATCACTCGAGAAGTCCTCCTGAACCTTGATACCGTTATCCGTAAGGAAGGCAAGAGCGATTGGGTGGGCGAGTTGCCCTCCATCGGTCTTCAGGAATTTGTCAATCTCCGAACGTTCAAAGGCGATGTGCTCAAGACCGGTGTTCACGTCATCGACAACAAGCACGACCTCTATCGGTGCCTCGCGCTCACGGAGAGCTTGGAACGAGAGGATGGTCTGCGGAACTTTATTATCCAAGACAGTGAAGTCTTGCTGCTGCAGACCGCTAACCGGCGGCCCGGACTTCGGAGTCACGACCACGTCAAGGTCGATACTGCTGCCGGGCTGGAGTGGCGGGCTAGGTTCTTGGGCTGAGGCTGCCCCGGTGTAGAACATCGAGACGAGTAAGAAAATGCACAGCTGTCGTGCGCTGATGAACATAGGATCCCTCCGTCTGAGCCAGAGCTGACGGCTCTCCACTACGTCGCTTTGCTGATTTTGAATCACTGGAGCCCCTAATCGGATAGACGTTACTCAAGCTCGTTGAGTTACGAACCATCTGGCGATGGGGAGCGTATTACCCAATACCTGTCTCTGGCGAATTGTTATTTCGCTAGCCAGCCGATCACGACGTAACAATGTTACTTGGCGTTGAAAGCCGCTGTTATGGAATCTTGCGTACCACAGCTCACGCACCTATAGATCGCGACTCGCGTGTCAGCCTTTAGTTCGGTCATCGCATCGCCCAATCCAGGTTGCTTTGGTTAGGAGCGCGCTCGCCCTGAGTACTGCGCGTCCACGATGCGAGCCACCGAGGTAGGCTGGATGCGGTCCGGCACGCAAGGCAGGCGCGCTGGGCCGGGAATTCGGTCCTGTGCTCTTCTACCTATACTCCGCATCTAATCCTGAACCCGCGGTTCCTTGGAACTACGCACACTATGGGTTCTGCGAAACCGAGCGGAAGGACCAGAGACGCCTCCGAGAGAGGCTCAGGTTGTTTAGGAAAGGGAACTTTGCATGGCAAACGAGAAAAAAGACCAATCCGTCCTTAGCCACATCGACCAATTAGTGAAGGAAGAAGAACGCTTGTACGCAAAGAGTGGGCTTACGGGAGACGACCAAGTGCGTTTGTCCGAGGTGAAGGTCGAACTTGACCAATACTGGGATCTCTTGCGGCAGCGCCGTGCTTTGCGGGAGTTCGGGGAAGACCCGGATAAGGCGAAGGTACGTCCAGCAAAGATTGTGGAGAATTACGAACAGTAGGCTGCCGTCAAGAATGTCAGAGCGATGTCTTCCAAAGTGAACGCTTGCCGTCTTTGGATCGACCAACTGTTTAATGAATCGACGCGCTTACTGTGTGTGTGTTGAATTGCCTGTGGCGGCTGTAAGGACGCACGAACGCCGCATGCGATCACGATTCCCAAGTCCGTTCTTGCGGCCGATGCAAGTGCGTTTTCGATTTTCGGTCCATTCCGTCCAGCTTTCCTTTGCCTCAATCCGTGACGAAGTGAGCGACTGCAAAAGTGAGGATGGCTGCGGCCAGCAGGGTTGCCGTCGTCAAAAGGCCAATCGCTAGATGACGCCGGAAGATTGTAAGGCCAAGGATCGCGTCCTGGCGCAACGCCTGATCCTGGCGCCAGATTCGCAGCAGCACAGCGCAACCTCCAGTGACAACGGCACCAGGCATGGCAAGGAACAGCATCGTCGCGCCAACCTGCGAGATGTGCGTCGTCGTCCACTCGAAGATGATCCAACTCGTGTGCGCTGGTTCGTATTGGCGGGGTTGAAGGAGCCGCAGCGCGGCTGCCGTAATGAACACGGTCGCGGGTAACACCATCAACCACTCGCCGATGGCAAGGATTGACAATCGGAACGGTTTCGACGCTTGCATATAGACGTCGCTCATCTACTTTATAGTGCAAAGTACATGTCGGCGTCAAGTAACTAGTTTCGCGGGATCGATGCGTGATATTCGGCTTGCTGCTGCTTGCCGCGACTCCATGATGCAATTCATGCCCCAAAGTACTAGACTTGCCCATAGCGCACTGGGCGATCCTCGCAGCTCTGCGTCGCTGCTGCAAGGAGGGTAACCATATGTCATTCGCTGACCTCCGTGTTTCAATTCTAAGAAAAATCTTGATGGTTGCTGCTTGCGTGCTGGCTTGCGCTTGGTTTCAAACCTCTATTGCCTTAGCGCAACGCGTCGGCCACGCTGGCGGGGGTGGACACTTCAGAACTGGGGTGCGTGTAGGCACGCCGCGTGTCGCTGCTGCACCGGCTTCACGCGCAATGTTTTTGCCCCTCCGCGGCGGCTTTCCGGAGCGCTCCTCTCTAATTTTTCGCCCGTCTTTCTTCATCCGTGCGCGGTTTCTCGATTTTCGGGAGGGCTTCGACTCTTCTTGGTGGCTGTACTGCGGTCCGATCTGGGGCTGGAAGTTCGGCTGCGACGATTTCTTCCTTTCTGAGTATGCTTTTGAACATTATCTCGCCCCGCCCCTGACGTACGCGAGTCCTGTTTACGTGTACAGCCTAGACGGGCGCCAGCTAGTGCAGCTCTATCTGAAGGACGGCACAGCGTATGACGTGAACGACTACTGGTTCGTCGACAACCAGATACATTTCACCATGCGCGATGAGAGTGGCACGAAATCTGTCGAGCAGGCGATCGGCCTCGAGGAATTGGATTTACAGAGAACCATCGATGTGAATACGCGCCGAGGATTCCGAGTCGTGATGCGCAACGAGCCCATGGAGCAGTATTTGCGAGATCATCCGGATCTTACGCCGCCACTCGTAAAGCTTCCTCAATAACTAGCCCGTCCAACAGCTTTTCAGTTCGCAATCTAGCCCGTTACGCCGACCGTGCCGCTTGTGCATGCCGCGATCAGTTTTTTCATTTGTGTGCGGTGGTCCAAGAGATGCAACCGCTGCAGCAACGCGTATTCTTTCCAATTCAGTTCTGCAAACCAAAGCTGCGCTTCAAGTTGATCGTCTGGCAGCTTGGTGTTGGCCACCATGAGAGTCGAGACCGTCGGCGGAACCGTAGTTTGCAGCGTAGCGGATGGCTTGACACTGGCCAACCGATCTTCGTCGCGTGAGGCGGACTCCAGAATTGCAATCATTTCGATGTTCGCATCATGAAGGCCGGCGACCAAGGTTGGCCAAGGGGCCCATTCGCTTGCTCCAGACTTCAGAGCTTCGTACACGGGCGGTCCCGGTGGGCGGCGCCCACCCAAGAGATGTCGTAGTTCCTCGGCTGCTCGGATTTGAGTTTGCGAGATGTGATCGACAACGTCGGCCATGTGCCATTTTCCCGGAAAGGGGCGGCGTCGGACTACGGTTTCGTTTGCCAAACCAACGACTCTTTCCAATTCGCTGGCTGCCGCGCGTGTACGCTCGCAAATCTCGCCTGTGCTCAGCGTCTGAGCACGCGAATGCAGGTACTCCATCATCCGTGTTGACTCGGCTGTAAGTGGCCGGCCATCTATCGCAATGTGGGAATCAATAGTAGACATGAGACTCTTCTCCTGTTTGACTGTTTCTGAACTCAGGGAATCGCCATGCAGATTGGACGCGCTCCAATCTAAAATGTTTCGGTTAGCGACATATGAGCGGCCAAAGCATGCCAACTGACGGCTGGAGAACTCTCCCATCAGTCCCGGTCGGTCACGCCTGCACGCCGAGGCTACGGATATCGCCATACCGTGTTGGAAAGGGTTCTTTTTGACTCTGAGGCCAATTCGTTGGCTCGCGTATTTGACCGGCTGGACCCTGTTCGCGCTCTTCTTCATCAGCGAGGATGCCGGCAGCCTTCTGTATCAAGGCCGTGCCGTCCAATGGCACGGTTATCTCGTGGTGTGGCTAACAACGGCTTACGCCTGGGCTTTTCTCGCCCCATTCGTCTGGCGGGGGGCTCGCCGCATTCCTATAGAGCGAAGAGACTGGTGGCGCAGTGGCGCGCTGCACCTAGCCTTGAGCCTATCCTTCGCGTTAGTCGAAGAGCTTTTATTCGCGTTAATCACGCCAGTATTTGGTCTGCCCTGGTTTCCGCGAAATTTTGCTGCAACGTTTCGCGCTGTACTGCCTATCGACTTCCATTTGAACGTAATCATTTACTGGCTGATAGTTGGTATTGAGCATAGCGTTGGCTACTACCGTACGTCTCTGGAACGCGAACGATTGTCCGCACGACTCGAGTTGCGCGCGACCCAGCTCGAGAGTCAACTCACACAAGCAAAGCTGAGCGCACTAAAGATGCAACTCCATCCGCATTTCCTTTTCAACACACTCAATACAATTGTGGTTCTGGTGCGTCAACATAGGGTGACGGAAGCGGACGAAATGCTCACCAACCTCAGCGAACTTCTCCGGCAAAGCCTGGCAGGGTGGGAAATGCAAGAGGTTCCGTTGCGTCGCGAGTTAGAACTGACCAATCTTTATCTCGAGATCCAGCGGGTCAGATTCCAGGACCGCTTGAATGTCGAGGTCAACTTCGCGCCAGCGACTCTGAATGCTTTGGTCCCGAGCTTGTTGCTTCAGCCGCTTGTCGAAAATGCGGTCCGGCATGGCGTATCCAGGAGCTCGGGGACGGTAAGGATCGAATTGAAATCCAGTTTGAGCGATTCATTTCTAGAGATACAGATTTGCGATGACGGTCCCGGCGTTTCCGCGGCGAGTTCTGGAAATGGCGTGGGATTGAGCAATACCCGGGCTCGTCTTCAACAACTGTATGGCGATCGTCAGTCATTACGTCTCGATAGCGTGGCGGGCGGGGGAACAGTCGCGACGGTTTTGCTTCCCTATCACGTTGAGGCAGGTTGCGTCTGATGAAAGGGCTCCCGAGTCCCCAGAATTCGCACCGCGGCCTGCGTGCTTTGATTGCGGACGATGAGAGTCTGGCGCGCCAGGGGATCAGGATGCTCCTCGAGCAGGACGCGCAAATCAGCCTGATCCAAGAGGCTCGCAACGGAAAACAGGCGGCCGAATTGATGCTTACAGGTCGTTTCGATCTGGTCTTTCTGGATGTCCAGATGCCAGAAATGGATGGCCTTGCGGCCCTGAGATGCTCCGGGGCAGACTTGCCGGGAGCGGTGATATTCGTGACCGCTTACGACCAGTACGCGGTCGAGGCCTTCGAACTGAACGCCGCTGACTATCTGTTGAAACCGTTCACGCCGGAGCGGTTCCGCCAAGCTCTTCAACGAGCAAAAGCTCGAATTCGCGACGGTTCGCAGGAAATGGGTGCGCAGATGCGGACTCTCCTCGAGCAGATCGCGGCCCAGCCAGTGTACTTGAGTAGAATCGCTGTGCGAAGCGGCGGAAGCACGAGCTTTGTGAATACGGAACGTGTGGACTGGCTAAAGGCAGCGGAGAACTATGTGGAATTGCACGTAGGGCCGGATTGCCATCTCGTCGAGGTGACTATGGCGAAGATTGCAAAACGCCTTGAGCCGGCCCGCTTCGTGCGCATTCACCGTTCGGTCATCGTGAACGCTGAACGTATCCGGACTGTGCAGTCCGCGGCGCATTCGGAGTATGTGGTGACTCTGGTCAGCGGTATTCAGCTTCGCTCCGGACGGACCTACAGGGAGGCGATGCAGAGACTGATCTCGAATCCGTTTTGACCGTTCGACGTGGGACCATTCCAGTTTGTCAGACAATGCATCCATCTGGTCAGAAAAGTCTTTCGAGCAGAAAAGAGGTGGGCTACTGTGCGGTTCCATGTGGCGCCTTCTGATCCTGCTATTGGTTTCATCGTGTGCAGCTGCCCAGTCGTCAATCGATCCCGCGGAGTGCCACGCGCGGCGTCGGGCGGCTCTGGAGAAGGTTCCAGATGGAATCATCCTGCTGCACGCATCTTCCGGGCTGAAGCGTTGGGATGAGTCGGGTTTCCATCAAGACGCAAGCTTCTACTACTTCACCGGTCTAGCCAACCTGCATGGGGCCATCCTGGCGCTGGACGGTACGAAGAAGGAGTCTTGGTTGTTTGTCGCGCCCCGGCTGGGATCTTTCGGTGCGGATCTACGTGAATTCGATTCTGCATTCCTCGATCCGGGCTCCCCAACCGAAGGGGAACTGCAGCTCGATCATGTCGTTCTGTGGGACCAGTTGGCCTCTTTCGTCGAATCGCGCCGCAAGAGCAGTCCCAAGCTAGTCTTGTATGCCGATAGCGCCGGCCAGACGGGACAGATGTCAGGCGATTCGAAGATCCCGCCTGGACTGGGCCCAACCGAGAACCCTCACTTGGTTTGGTCGAACATGCTACGCCAGCGGTGGGGAGACCTCGAGGTTAAGGACGCATTCGAGATCCTTGATGAAGTGCGCTCGGTGAAGAGCCCGGTGGAACTAGCCCGGATGCGCAAAGCGGCGGCTGTCACGGCCGAGGGCTTCTGGGCCGGCGTGCACGCGATCGCTCCGGGAAAAACGCAGCGCCAGGTCGAGGGTGCCGTGCTTAACGCGTGTCTCGAAGCCGGTTCCGATGGCCCGTCGCTATGGCCGTGGGTTCGCTCCGGTCCTTATGCTTTGGGGGATACGCTATTTGAGGCTTTCGTCGACTATCACAACCTGGATCGGAAGATGCAGGCTGGTGAAATGGTGCGACTCGATCTCGGCTGCGACTTCCAAATGTACAAAGGGGATTTCGGGCGAACGATACCCGTTTCTGGCCACTTCGATGAAGGACAGCGCGAAACGATGGAATTGTTGAATGGCGCCTATCTCGCTGGTGTGAGCAAGATGCGGCCAGGCGCCACTCGTCAGGATGTTTTCAAGGCGACCATTGGCTACATCGAACAACATTTGGCTGAACTGAAGTCCGCGATGGCCAAAGAGGCAGCGGCAAACTTCCTGAAGCAACCAAACTTACCCCTGCACGGTCTAGGGATCGACATGGCAGAAGGCGTCCCTCGAGTTTTTCAGGCGGGAAATGTCCTTTGTTACGAACCCTTGCTGACTGCCGGAAACCAGGCTTTCTTTGTGGAAGATACGTTTCTGATTGTTCCGACAGGCCATGAAACTCTGAATCCAGCCCTGCCGTATTCGGCAAAGGAGATTGAACAGGCGATAGTCGAACGGCGGCCGTGAGGAGGGTGCGATTTTGTAACTGGTTAAACCACGCACGCCCTGGACGGGAGCCACGCCGGAATTTGCACCTACTAACCGGAATTACATCAACACCACCCACTTCAGCGAAATTACCTGCCTGCGAAATGGTCCTCGATTGCTGCAATTTCGGTATGGACAGTCCCAGGCAGGTTCACCGCAGCCAGCACATTCTGGACGAGTGGTCGATCCGCCCGATCGAGGGTGTGAAGCGGTCATCCTCAGGGAAAGCAATAAGCCCGGGAAAATCCTAGTCGAAATCAATCCCCTTGAGGTACTGGCTGGGAGGCACAACTTCGAAGCGGTTCGGATCGGCGTTGATCAGCATCTGCGCGAGATCGTCTGAGGTACGTGCGTGACCACCCTCTTGAGTATCGCGAATCACAGACTGGCTGCGCAGAAAATCGGAAAAACCCTGAGTCATGCGATCGCTGTCCTCGATCTGTTTGTTCACGTGATTGATGAAGTCGCTGGTTTGGCGGGCGCTGGCTTCCATCTCCCGGTTGATGATGCCGATCATTTGGTGGGAATCGACGCTATAGCTCGGGAAAATCTTCGCGACGGTGGCGGCTTCCTGCGCAAACAGCGGCTTTGGAATGTTCACCTGATAGACGGTCATCTGCCAGGTGCCCACGGGCTGTGGCGAAGACATAATGAGCTGAGCAATCATATTCACCGGTCCCTGCCCATCGTGCGAGTCCACTTCGCCCGCAAGCATGTAAATCCTGCCGCCTCCGCTGGCAGGAAATTGCTGGATCTGGCCGATGTTGATCGCAGTCGGTTCCTTGCGATTTTTCTGAGCGAGCTGCGCGCTGGCGGACTTGAACGCCGTTGACGCATCTGCCCCAAAGGGAATGGCAACGAAGTTACCCGGACCTGTGCCGTGATTAACAGGGCCCAGTGTATGCGACTGTGGATTCTGCGGATCAACGACGGGAATCACCATCCCGAAACGCAGCGCTTCCCCCTTTGGACCCTTCGCGAACACATCTCCCTTTTGTGCGAACACGACGTTCCAGCCCATGGGCAGGCCGATTACCCCGGTGCCGTCCGAAAACCTGACGGTTTGAAGCGGAGCCGCAGGAGCGGTGGGAGCGGGAAGCGAGAAGGACGGTGAGGAATTCGAAGCTGGGGAGGATGAGGATGATCCACTTGTCTGAGAAGAAGAAGCCGTGCCAATTTCCTGTTTGAGTCGCTCGAACAACGCATTCAGCGTCGAGGGAAAGCGATCCGCCTCGTCAAACAGCAAAGCCGCGGACGCGGGACCGGCCTTGGGAGCGGAGGTAATCGCGAGACCAGCGAGGCGGCGGTTGTCTTGATTTTTGGCGTTTACCGTAAAGAACACCGCGAGGATTTCTCCGTTCTGAGCTTGAAGCAGACGACCGATTTGCGGACGGTCGCCACAACGCTGGCTTACGGCGTGAAGCACCCGCCCCATAGCTGTTTGCGGAGTAAGTTGTCCGGCGAGTGTGCCTAGCATGATGTGGCCGCCGCCTGGAACATCAATTGTTTTGATGGCGTCCCCCGAAGGCCCGGCGATGGCCGAAGCGCATACAACTGGAGCGGCAACAAGCAATGCAGCAAGAATTCGACTTAGGGCGGTCTTCACGGCGTTTCCCGACGCCGAGTATATTTGATGCTTCTACAAGCAAGCAACCATCGCGGACGAGCTGCGGGACAGGCCCACGACGAAAGAACGCAGAAGATACTCAACGTCTCTCAGGGTCACGCCAAGCCTTGCGGCCTCGCTCAAAGACCTTAGTCAGGCCGGCAGACTATCCGTCCGCGTGGGTGCGAGTAGCGACATCGCAAGCCCATACACGTTTCGGACAGACTGTGGTAAGGAAGGGTTGCGGGTCACTTGTGCGAAGGACTATTCGTATCTCAGGGCGACTATCGGATCGACGCGCGTGGCGCGTCGAGCAGGAATGGAACACGCCGCTGTTGCAACAGCGAGCAACAGAAGAGCCACGCTCAAGAACGTGAGCCAGTCGCCCGGTTTGACGCCATAAAGCAAGCTGCTCAGGAGACGCGTGAGCGCGAGGCCGGCGATGACGCCGATGGTCAGGCCGGCGAGCGTGGCGCGGATTCCCTGGCCGAGAACCAATCTCATGATGTCGCTGCGCTGCGCGCCCAGAGCCACGCGGATGCCGATTTCCCTGGTGTGCTGGAGGACCATATGCGAGAGCAACCCGTACAACCCTACAACGGCAAGAATCAAGGACAGCGCAGCAAAACTGCCGATCAGATAGGAAGGGTATCGCCGCAGGAAAACTGAAGGAGATTGATTGGCTATTTCTTCCAGCGATTGCGGCTGGATCAAAGGAAGCTGAGCATCCATTTCCTCTAAGGCAGCGCGCACGGACCCTACGAATGCCGATGGCTCGCCTGCCGTGCGCACCATGTAGCTCAGGTAGGTGGCTGGGCCTTGGTCGTTGGGCGTGTAGATAATGGGAGGAGGTGCGGCCGCGATATCGATGGACGCCGCATCTCCTGCCACTCCAACGATTTGCAGGAAAGGATTCTTCGCGTTGAAGGTGAAACGGATGCGTTTGCCAATCGGATTCTCTCCGGACAAATAGGCTTTGACGAAGGCGCGGCTTACCACAACCGTTCCAGGGGCGTCCTTGGAATCGTTTTCAGTAAAGAAACGGCCGTCGGCGAGCGGGATCCTAAGTGAAGAAAAATATCCCTTGCTGACAGTGATGATTTGGCTTTCATCTTCCTGGCCAATCGCGGTTGGGCGGCCTTCGACAACGAATCGGATGGTGCCGCTCCCGCCACTCGCGGGAATTCCAGTGGCTTGCCCCACGTCCAGGACACCCGGCACGCTGTCGAGACGCTTCGTAAACTCGTGATCGAAGCGCACCGCGGCTGCGCTGTAATAGGGAGGCGTCTTATCGCTCGGATAGGAAGCGTCCGGCAAGTTTACCGAGAAGGTCAGCACGTTATGGAGGTTGAACCCCGGGTCTTGTCCCAGCAGAGCGTGGAGACTCCTCAGCAGCAGTCCGGCGCCGACCAGCAGGACGAGCGAAATTGAGATTTCTGCGACGACCAGCGTGTTGCGCAAGCGAGCGTGACCCGCGCTCGTGCCACCGCGCGATTCATCTTTCAAGGCATCGTTCAAAGAGGTACGCGAAGCTTCCAATCCGGGAGCCAACCCGAAGAGAACTCCCGTGAGCACCGTCACAGCACAAAGGAACAGAAGGACCGCAAGGTTGATGCCGGCGTTGCGCAAGTAAGGCATGGCCTGCAACTGCGATTCGGGGATGGCCGTGACGAGCAGATTGACGCCCCAGTGAGCCCCGACAAGCCCGACACCAGCGCCGGCAAAAGAGAGCAACAAACTTTCGGTAAGTGACTGCGAAAGCAGGCTGGCACGGCTTGCGCCGAGCGCGGCACGCACGGCAAATTCCTTGCGCCGGCCGATCGAGCGCGTTAGTAGCAGGTTGGCGACATTAGCGCAGGTGATCAGGAGAACGAACGCCACGGCTCCCAGAAGAATCAGAAGGATCGGCCGAACCTTGCCCACGACCTGTTCATTGAGACTCTCCATGACAATAAATATTGAGCTGTTCTCTTTCGGATATGCGCTGGCAAGCTGAGCGTTGATGCGCTGCATTTCCGCGCGCGCCTGATCGGAAGTGGCGCCTGACGCGAGCCGGCCGATCACTGTCAGCCAGTGGAGACTGCGGCGCGTAATGAGATCACCAGTCTGATGGATAGGCACCCAAAGTGGCGCGGAGTTGGCGGGCGCAAACTCAAATCCGCGCGGAAGAACACCGACGATGGTGGCTGGTTTACCGTCCAGATGGATGACACGTCCAATGATCTTAGGATCGGCGCCAAATTCGGTGCGCCAGAAACCATCGGTGAGAATCGTCACGTGCGGGCCATCGGCCTGCATTTCGTCCTCTAGGAAATCACGCCCCAGTGCCGGCTGCACGCCGAGAGTCCGGAAAAAACTGGGCGTCACCTGCGCGGCGAAAGTGTTCTTGGGCTCGCCGTCGGTGGCAAGCGTGAAAGCGTCGCCGCTGTAGGCGGCGAGCGATTGTATGCTCTTGGTCGCGTGCTTCCAATCTAGATAGTCCGGGTAGGATACGTCTGCGCCGACTGCGCCGGTGTCCGCTTGGCTGCGCGACTCACCGAGATGGAGGAGCTTTCCGGGCTCGCGGTAAGGCAGCGGACGCAAGAGCGCTGAATAGACAACGGAAAAAATGGCAGTATTAGCGCCGATGCCGAGAGCGAGGGTAAGGACAGCAACGGCCGTGAACCCCGGCACCTTTGCCAGTATCCGTACGGCATAGCGCAAGTCCTGGATCAGCGTCCCCATGCTGCCTCCTGCCACCCAGCCAGGATACAAAGTCGACCAATCGTATCCCAAAGGATGGGTCAATCCAACTCATCGAACAGTTCCGGACGAGTGGCCGCCTCTTCTGGCGGACGGCGCCCAGCAGTGTGCCCTTCTTATTTCATCCCGTCCAGAATTGAGCCCACAATGCCTCCGACGACGCCTCCCTGCACTGCTTCCTTGCGGTGTGTGGGCATGTACTCCATGAGCTTGTGCGCCAGTTTGGAAATGGGCAGCGTTTGCAGCCAGATTCTCCCCGGCCCGCTAAGAGAGGCGAGGAAGATTCCGTCACCGCCAAAAATCATGTTCTTGATTCCCGGCACGGTCGTGATCTGAAAGGAAACGCTCGCCTGGAACGCGCCGACATGTCCCGGATGCACCCGCAAAGTTTCGCCCCGCTGCAGGTCCTTCATGATCAGCTCGCCCGAAAGCTCGATCCATGCGGTCCCCGTTCCGCTGACGTGCTGCAGCAGGAAGCCGTCGCCGCCGAAAATTCCTGCCCCGAGCGATTGCTGGAAGCCGACGCTGATCTGAATCTGCGGCGTCGCGCACAAAAATCCGTGCCGGTGAATCATGTATTCGTGTCCCGCGCCAACTTCGATCGGCAAAATATGCCCCGGCAGTTTTGTGGCGAAGGAAACCTCTCCAGGGGCGCCGATGGCCCGGTACTCCGTCATGAACAGCGACCCGCCACCCGCCACGCGCTTCAGCACGCCGAAGATTCCTCCGCCCCCACCAAACTGGGTGTGCGTCGTCATCTGGATGGAACTCGTCATCCAAGAAAGTTCACCGGCTTCAGAAATGACGGACTCGTTGGGGTCAAGCGCGAATTCAAGGACCGGCATGGTGGTGCCGAGGATGTGACTCTGCATGGCGGACTCCTGGTCTGGATTGCGCGCTGTCGACGAGCTTTGAGCCCGCGCTCAGCGTTCGATAGAACTTATACCGTGAAATCGCTTGTTGACAAGAGACCAGAGCGAGTGATCAGCAGGCCAAGGGCCGTTCTCTCCGACCTGCTGCTCTGCGCCAGGCAGTTTCCGGTTGCGCTGCAACTTTGCCTAATCGCGTTACGTCAAAGTTCCGCGTCAGAACGAAGCCGTCCGGCGGCGGATGCTTCTAACGCTCTGGGGTGGTCGCTGGAAACCTGGAGAACTGGTCGCCCACACGAAGCGTCGTCCAGGTTATCGACATTTCGAATGATACCTTTGGAGATCACCTCGCTCTTCAGCTCTAGTTAGTAACTCTTTGATTATAATTAGTGAAACTTAATCAATCATAACTGAATGAAACTGCTAGGCTCTTTACGCGTGTCGTCGCGTCCTAATGGTTCCCCGCTCCAATCTTCACCCTTGCCTTAGCTCGGCCCAAGACCGGGGGCGTGTCTATCCAAAGAGTAGGGTGTGCGGAGCCGTTCTTATCAGCAGTCCCCTTCAAGCCAGCTTCCGCCGGTTCTCACGGAAGTCATCCGCATGGTTAGGCGCGTGCTCTTTCGAGCGCATGATAACCGCAATTCCACTCGTCTTTCTGCTTTCATTCATCGCGCCGCTCCAAAGTTGTTGGGCTCAGGCCGTGGACAGCCAGACGGTTCCGGGCAGCCTGAAGCAGCTCAGTCTTGAACAACTCGGTGACGTCGAGGTAACCACCGTTTCCAAACAGCCCCAGCAGCTTCAGCGCACGCCCGCAGCGATTTTCGTCATCACGCAGGAAGACATCCGGCGTTCCGGAGCGACGAATATCCCGGAGGCGCTGCGCATGGCTCCGGGTGTCGAAGTAGCGCGCATCGATGCGGATCATTGGTCGGTGGCGATTCGCGGGTTTGCCGGGCAGTTCTCCAAGTCCCTGCTGGTTCTGATCGACGGGCGGAGCGTATACACACCGCTCTTTGACGGTGTGTATTGGGACGTGCAGAACGTGATGCTCGAAGATATCGAGCGCATCGAGGTGATTCGCGGCCCCGGCGGCACGATTTGGGGAGCCAATGCAGTCAACGGTGTAATCAACATCATTACAAAGAGCTCGAAGGAAACGCAGGGCGCATTGGCCGCTTTGGGCGGCGGGAATGTGGACCAGGGAACGGGCGCCGTACGCTACGGGGGCTCTGATGGAAAGGACTTCAGCTATCGCATTTACGGTACGGGTTCCCTTCGTGGCCCGGAGTTTCACGCCGACGGAGATCCATTTGACGGTTTCCGCATGGGGCAGATGGGCTTCCGCACTGATTGGAAGGCGGACGACAAGAACACTTTGACGGTGCAGGGCGACATTTACGGTGCGTTGAGCGGAGAGAGCCTCCAGCTCGCCACATATTCTCCTCCCGCGGAAATCGTGGCGGAGGACAAGGCCAACGCCTCTGGAGGTAATCTGCTGGCGCGCTGGCAGCACACTACGGGCGAGGGCTCGGACATTCAGATTCAAACCTACTTCGACCGGACCAACCGGCAAGACCTTGAACTTGGCGAGACGCGCGACACACTGGATATCGACTTTGTCCAGCACCTGCGCGTGCATCGCGAGCAGGAACTGACCTGGGGCCTGGGCGCCAGGGTGAGCCCCAGCAACTACATCCAGATCGCTCCGGGCGTGAATTTCCTGCCAAACAAACAGACCGAAAGTATTTACAGCGGTTTCGCGCAGTACGAGCTGCCGATCGTGCGCGACAAGCTGATGTTGACGGCGGGGACCAAGCTGGAGCACAACAGCTTCAGCGGTTTCGACTACCAGCCAAGCGTGCGGCTGCTATGGGCACCGACGGAGCGCCATTCCTTCTGGACCGCGGTAACGCGTGCCGTGCGGACGCCGTCACGCATTGACGATGATGTGCTGTTCGACATTTTTGTGGAAAACACGCCGACGGTGCCGGTTTACTTCGAAATATTGGGGAATCCCCATCAAAAAGCGGAGCAGTTGATCGGGTACGAGGCGGGATATCGCACGCAGGTCAATCGCAACCTGTACCTGGATTTCACGGGATTTTACAATTCGTACCGCGACCTGCAGAACTATGGCCCGCTCGCCTTGTCCGAGGCATCCACCCCGCCGCCGCTGCGCCTCTTGATCGTGGTGCCTTATGCGAACGGAATACAAGGCAGCACCATGGGCGGAGAAGTGGCTCCGAATTGGAAGGTTACACACTGGTGGCAGGTACGCGGATCGTATTCGTTTTTGCACATGGGTCTCGAGGACAAGCCTGGTTACACCGATACGGGCGGACTGCTGGCTTCGTATGAGGGCTCAAGCCCGAAGCATGTCTTGGGATTTCAGTCGCTCATCAATTTGCCGAAACATTTTGAATTCGACCAGACGTTCCGGTATTCGAGCGAGCTTTCTGCGCAAGGCGTGAAGGGCTATAGCACGGCAGACGTGCGGTTGGGCTGGCGCGCGGGAGAAGGGCTCGATTTTTCAGTCGTCGGGCAGAATCTCTTGCAGCCTTATCACTATGAATTTGGCGGGGATCCCGGGCCGCTGGTGGGGATTAAAAGAGCCGTGTACGCAAAAATGACTTGGGTGATTGTCGGAAAATAAGACTCATGGGTCAGTCAAGCGACACATCGAGCTGGCGATCTGGCACCCGGCCTGGCCTCCTTTCGGATTTTCAACGTGGTCGAGCCCTGCTTAGAGGGCTGGTGGTTGCACTGGTGCTTCTCGTTACGACAGGCCTCCTTGCGCAACAGTCCAAGCCCAATGAGTATCAGGTCAAGGCCACCTATCTTTACAATTTTGGCAGATTCGTCAGATGGCCCGGCACGGTTCCAGCCGCCAAGGGCGACTCCTTCTCGGTTTGCGTGATTGGCCGGGATCCCTTTGGCTCGATTCTTGATTCCACTCTTGCAGGTGAATCATTGGATGGTAAACCGGTGGTGTTGCGGCGCATCGCAAAGCCGCAAGAGGCTGGAGAATGCCGGATCCTCTTTATCAGTTCGACGGAAGAGAAGCATCTAAATGAAATCCTCACCGCCCTCGATCAAAGTGGTGTTCTAACGGTTAGCGACATGCCCGGCTTCACCCGCCGCGGCGGCATGATCCAGTTCGTTCTCGATGGCGATAGGGTTCGTTTCGAGATCAACTTGACCAGCACGGAAAGCGCCAGACTCACCCTGAGTTCCGAACTGCTGAAAGTTGCGGCCAGCGTAAAGCGGAACGGTCGCTCGGGAGATTGACCCACATGTTCCTACGCACAAACAATTCGATCTCCCGCAAGCTCACCTGGATGAACATGCTCGTGAGTGGTGCAGCCCTCTTGCTGGCATGCGCGTCGTTTATCACCTACGACATGCTGACTTTCCGCGCCACCATGGTCCGGAATCTTTCCACCCAGGCTCAGATTATCGGCTCCAACAGCGTGTCTGCGCTTCTTTTTAACGACCCGCAATCGGCGGAGAATACTTTGTCGGCATTAAAGGTTGCTCACAACATATTGTCCGCGGGGATCTACTCCAAGGATGGCGTTCTGTTTGCCTCGTACACGCGCAATCCAGCCGATCGTAACCTGGCAATTCCTTCATTGCTCCGGGGTCAAGTGGAAGTTCACTGGTTCAAGAACAAGGAGGTCGTGCTCGTCCGTTCCATCGTATTCGAAGGAAAGCCTACGGGGACGGTGTGCATCCGGTCGGATGTGAAGGAGTTGGATAGCGGTCTGAAGCGGTACGTGGTCATTGCCAGCATCGTCCTGGCGGTATGTCTTGTGGCCGCGCTTCTGGTTTCCTCGATCTTCCGAAGAGCGGTAGCCGAACCCATCATTGACCTGGCGGAGGTCGCCAGGGCCGTCTCCCGTGAAAAGAACTATGCAGTCCGGGCGCCTCGGACGAATGGCAGCGGCGAATTGGCGATTCTAATCGATGCCTTTAATGAGATGCTGGTGCAAATCCAGCAAAATGAGAGGGCTTTGCGTGAGGCTCGCGATGACTTAGAGCAGCGCGTCATGGAACGTACGGCTGAGCTGGAAAAGGCCAAGAGGGAGGTCGAGACATTTTCGTTTTCGATCCTGCGCGCAAAAGAGGAACTGGAGCGCGCGAGCAAGTTCAAGGACCAATTCCTATCTACGATGAGCCACGAGCTGCGAACTCCTTTGAACGCAGTCCTGGGCTTCTCCGAACTCTTGACCGAGGAACGTTACGGCCCTCTTAACGAACGCCAGCGGCGGTACATCAAACACATTCACACAGGAGGCAAACACCTTCTTAGGCTGATTAACGACATCCTGGACCTCTCAAAGATTGAGGCGGGACGCCTTCAGTTGACTATTGAGAACGTGCCCGTCCCTACCTCCTTCGCCGAAGTAGTCGACATAATGCGTTCTCTTGCCGACAAGAAGTCTCAGACGCTGTTGCAGGAGGCCCCATCCGGGTTGAGTGTGCGAGCCGATTCCACCCGCTTCAAACAAGTCTTGATGAACCTCATTGGGAACGCCATCAAGTTCACGCCCGAAGGAGGAGAGATCCGCCTGTCGGCCCACCGACTGGAGAGCGCCGTTCGAGTGGAAGTTCGTGACTCAGGTCCGGGCATTCCTGTTGAAGAACAACAGCGCATCTTTGAGGCCTTTTACAGACTGGGCGAGAGAGACAAGAAAACAGAAGGCACTGGCCTAGGCCTGGCTATCACTCGGCGGCTCGTTGAATTGCACGGCGGAACTCTTGGCCTTGAGAGCCAGCCAGGTTCAGGAAGTTGTTTCTTCTTTACTCTACCGGTGGCCGAGGCCGTTGCGATACCTGAAGTTCAAGCAAGCCGCAGGGAAATCCGGACGGCCGAGTTCCCTCGAATCCTGGTGATCGAAGATGATCGCGCGGCGGCTCTGCTCCTGCAATCTCACTTGACCTCCGCTGGCTACGACGTGGTGCTCTGCGACCAACCGGGACGGGCTCTTGAAATGGCCGCGGAACTGCAGCCGAGCGCGGTCACCATGGACATCATCATGAGGCCGGTCAATGGATGGGAACTCCTGTCGAGCTTCAAAACGGACCCGCGCACGGCCCGGATTCCGGTTGTGCTGGTAACAATCATCGACCAGCCGGCGACGGGAGCCTCACTCGGGGCGGACGAATATATTGTTAAGCCCGTAAAAAAGGCCACACTGCTGGCGGCGGTGGAACGATGCATGAGCCACCGCAAACACATCGGACGAACACGCCCAATCCTGGTCGTCGAAGACGACGCTGCGACGCGCGAGTTTGTCGGCGAGTTGCTGTCCAAGCACGGTTACGTCGTGACCACGGCGGTCAATGGCTCGCAAGCCCGCGCACAGGTTGCGGCATTCTTGCCAGAACTCGTAATTCTCGACCTCATTCTGCCGGAGGTCAGTGGTTTTGAACTGCTCGCTGAGTGGCGCACCAATTCACGGACGGCAGACCTCCCCGTCTTTGTGCTGACCAGCAAGGACTTGACTCCGGCTGAGCAAAGTTACATCCACACCCACGCTGCGTTGCTGCTCCAAAAGCAGCAGCCATGGCAGGAAACTCTGATCGCGCAGTTGCGGCGAGCCCTTCCCGGAGTACTCTCGGAGAAGTCATGAAGCGCAGGATCCTGGTGGTTGAGGACAACGAGCCAAATCGCGAACTCCTTTGCGA
>Ga0210398_10000915_pt1 | contig 31903 bp, 21 predicted proteins | sample IncBWC4OmetaG_FD_161047 | JGI IMG/M metagenome (GOLD analysis project Ga0210398, IMG submission 161047) | Forest soil microbial communities from Barre Woods Harvard Forest LTER site, Petersham, Massachusetts, United States - Inc-BW-C-4-O | ecosystem: Environmental > Terrestrial > Soil >... | reverse complement strand
CGCTGGATTGAGCGACGGCCGGACCGGGTTGCGCGAGTCGCCGTCATTCGAAGGGTTGTAGGAAAGCTGAGGCGTGAACGGCAGGCCGGACACCAGCGTTTCGATCCCGCTCAGCTGCCAGTCACCGGTCAGGGCGTGGCGCCAGCGGTTCGCGCCGCTTGCGCTGCTCCGTCCGAACGGCAGATCGTAGGTGGCATTGATCACCGCCGAGCTGCGCACGTCAAAGGAAGCCCGGCCGTAGTCGGACTGCAGCGGGTCGAGCGGGTTGGAGACGAATGCGGGAGAGTTGGTAGCCACGCTGGTGTTCAGGCTGTCGCCGTCGTCCAGGGCCTTGGCGTAGGTGTATACGCCGCGAAACTGCAGGCCGTGGCTGAAGGTGTGATTCACATCCACTTCCAGGCCGTTGTACGAACTCACACCCTCGGAGAACCATTGCGTGCTGTTGCCCAGCGCAGGATTGGCCAGCGCCGGCGTGCCCGTGAAAGGCGTCGCCAGGCTGGCGTAGTAGAAATACGCCCCGGAAGGGTAATTGGCGGGGCAGGGCGCCGCCGGGCAAATGACGACGTTGCTCGGAACGTTGGCGTCGAGAGACAGCATTTCGTGGTAGCCGTGCGAGCCGATGTAGCCAACGCTCAGCGTTGTTCCCGGAAAGATCTGCCGCTCGATTTTCAGGTCGTAGGAAATTACCGTGGGCGTTTGCAGGTCGGGTTGCACACCGCTCGGAATTACCAGCGGTGCGGGAAGCGCGCCCGCGCCTTCGATTTCCGCGACAGTAGCTTTCTTGGAGGCCTCTACGGTGTTGAAAGGCGCGTTCTGGTCCAGGCGATAGCTCAGATTATCGATCAGCGCGTAGTACATTCCAGCGCCCGCGCGAATGACCGTTTTCTTCGAGCCAAAGGGCGACCACGCGATCCCCACGCGCGGGGCCGGCAGGAAGCGCGCGTTGTTTGCGCTGAGTGCGGAGCCGCCGACGGCCGGGTTCGTTTGGATGACGCCATCCGTGAACAGGTAATTCGAGGCGCGGCCGTACGCTTCGTTCCAGCCGGTGGTGAACTCGTCGCGCAAACCGAGGCGCACCTCGAGGCTGGGCGTCAGCTTGATGGCGTCCTCCACAAAGAAGGCGCCTTCCAGCGAGCGCCACGACAAAGGCGTGGCCGCCGAGGCAAACGTGTAGGTGCTGATCGAGCCCTGCAAGAACGTTTGCAGGTTGTTGAACGACGCCTGGCCGTATTGATCCTGCACCAGGCTGTCGTCGGACTGCACTCGCTCGAGCCAGATGCCGACGCTCACCAGGTTCCTGCCGTGGGTGACGCTCAACTGGTCGTCCCACGTGAAGAGATTACGCGCGGCGTAGAGATTGCTCCCGGCATTGGTGCCGCCGTTGGTGAGCGCCGAGGCCCCGTTGAGCGTGGTGCCTCCACCGATGACTACAGCGCCCGGCAGGTCCACGCCCGTGGTATCAACCCACGCGCCGGTGACTGAACTGGCCGGGCCCGAGACGCCGCTGTTGAAATAAAACGCGCCGCGGGAAAAGCCGAATGTCGCCTTGTTGAGGACCTCGGGCGAGACGATGTGCGTTTCGCTCAGGCTGGCGACCTGCTCGCGCAGGAAAACGTCCACGGTACTGAAAGGATTCGTGGTCGGAGACGCGGACTGGCTGTCGTCCGCGGTGTACACCGCGGCGAGAGTGTCCTGGTCGGAAAAAATTTGGTCGAAGCGCGCGGTGCCGAAGTCTTCGCGGATGTGCTGCTGCGGGCTGCTCAAGGCTTCGGCAATGCCGCTAGGCAGGCCGTTAACGGTCAGCTCCGTCCCGTTGGCCACCGGCCACAGGTTCAGCAAGTTGGCGACGCCTTTGGCGAGGGCCACGTTCGTGAGCGGCGTGGAAGCGCTGCAAGATGAAGTGACCGTCGTCAGCGCGGCGCAGGGCAAGAGACCGGCGCGCGCGTTCGCATCCGGCACGAGCGTGACGTCGCTGAGCCCGAGCGACTGGCGGAAGCCTTCGTAATTGGCAAAAAGAAACGTCTTGTCTTTCTTGACCGGCCCGCCCAGCGAGCCGCCGAACACGTTGCGCTCGAAGTGGGGAATTTGCGGCAGGTCGAAATAGTTCCGAGCGTCGAGCGCGCTGTTGCGCAGGAACTCGTACGCGTCGCCGTGCACCGCGTTGGTGCCCGATGCGGTGACGATGTTGATCTGCGCGCCGGGGCGCTTGCCGTATTCGGCACCGTAGGCGTCCGTGGCCACGGAGAATTCGCGCACCGCGTCCACGCCGAGCAGTTGCCCGCTCGTGCCGCCGGGCGTGTTGTTCACTTCCGATGCGCTGGTGTACTCGACGCCGTTGAGGATGTAGAGATTTTCCTGCGGCCGCCGGCCTGACGCGGAAAACATGTTGCCGACGACCGAATTGGAGGTGCCAATGCCGCCAGCGCGCTGCGAGGTGTAATTAACCACGCCGGGATTGAGCGTCAGCAGCTGGTCGTAGCTGCGGCCGTTGAGCGGAAGCTCTTTTACCTGGGTTTCGCCGACGAGGCCCGAAACATCGGCGGTGGTGATGGCCAGTTGCAGGGCCGTCTCCTCGACGCTGATGGTCTGCGCCACGCCGCCGACGGACAACATCAGATTGACCTCGGCGCGCTGGCCGATCGCGAGCGTGATTCCCGTTTTCACTTCGGTGCGGAACCCGGCTTGTTCGGCGGACACTTCATATTTGCCCACTGGGAGCGACGGCGCGTCATAGCGCCCAGAGCTGTCCGTGACGATGGGCCGCACGGAGCCAATCTCGACGTTGGTTACTTTTACGGTGGCGCCGGCGATCACCGCGCCGGTGGTGTCCGCGACGACGCCGTGGATCGAGGCGTCGCCTTGCGCGCGCGCCATTTGCGGCGCAGCTGCAAGGAGCGCCAAGGCTGCAGCCGCTATAAGTCCAAAACCTCTTGTGCCCCAATTCTGCCGTTGCATGAATTCCTTCTCCTCAAGAACGCGCGGCAAAGCCGTAGCGGCCCGCCGAAAGATTGACCCCCAAAACAAAAATCCCACCGCCAGCAGAGTTCTGGCGATGGGATCAGATAATTGCCCGGCTTATGATCGGATAGCTAGATCGTCAGCCTCCCGGCGCCAGAAGACACACACGGACAGCAGGAACGACAGAGACAACCCTGCGTGGTCTTCTGAGCGACGCGATTCATAAACAGCGGCAGAGTAGCGGAACATCTTAGGAATGTCAAATGGGATCTCGTTGCGGTGCGGCGGGATTCCCGCCCTGTTCGAAGGCCTTGGCGCACGGTGCCGCCTAAACAAGATTCGGTGAAGTCCGGGTTTTGTAGCGCCCGCCTTTCTTTTCAGGGGGGCACCGTTGGGCCGAGTGGCAATGCCCACCTGAAAAGAAAGGGGGGGCGCTACAACGCTTTTGCTCCTCTTGGCCAACGTGACCCGAGACAAATCGGGGGGAGCGGTGACCCGCTCCCCCCGAGGTTGTTAGATTGATTTAGCTGGACCGGCTTAGAAAGTGATCTTCAGACCAATCTGCACGTCGCGCGCGGATCCGGAACCGACGATCGGGTTTCCGGCTGCGCCGTCCGGCGTGGAGGGCGATCCACCGAAGCCCGCGCCCGCCGACGGGTCGTTTCCGGTGTTGAAACCGTTCGACGCGCCGTACGGATTGGCTGGAATCGGGTGGTTAAAGATGTTGAAGACCTCCAGCCGGAACTGAGCGTTGTAGCGCTCGCGCCAGGTGAAGTTCTTGAACACCGAGAAGTCGAGGTCGCGGAAGCCGTCGTCACGGAAGATGTTGCGGCCCATGTCACCGAAGGTTCCGGTGTTGGGCGGCGTCATGACGGCGTTTCCGTTGACGAAGCAACCAGCCCCATTGAATCCGCCCACATTGCTCACACCGGGACCGGTGACTGTCCCCATGTTGTCAGTAAGGGGGTTCAGGGGGTCCGCCGTTCGGCATAGAGACCACATCGATGCCTCTTGTGTCGTGGTGTAGGTTGTGATTGGCAGGTTGCCGTACACCGCACTCGTTTGTGTACAAATTACGGACTCGGTTCCCACCACTGCGGCGCCCGGAGTGCCCGCATTCACAGTGTCGCAGAACGGGAGGGAATTCGGACCCGACTTGAAGTTTGACGGGTTGCCGGTAAAGTTCCATCGATAAGCCAAGTCACCGCTACCGTTCACGCTGAAGTTGTTGGTGGTGTCATTAATGGTCCAGGGCTGCGCGCTTTGAAGATTTACGATGGCATTAATCTGCCAACCTTCAAGCATCTGGGCAAACCCTTTGACCCCAGGGATGTTGTAAGTCGCCGTGAGCGTAAGGCGGTTGCGGACGTCAAAGTCGCTGCTGGCATATTCCGCTGCCGGATCGTTGGCATTCTGTGGCAGCAGACCAAAGCGGTTTAAAGAACCGTTGTCCAGGCCGTGAGCGTAAGTGTAGCCCGCAATGAAGGAAAGTCCGTGGGAGAGCCGCTTGGTCAAAGTGGCCTGCAAGCTGTTGTAGTTGGAGTGGACGTCGTTCGACATCACGTTGATAAAGCCAAGCCATGGGAACTGCGCGCCATACGGCGCGATGCCCGTGGCGGGATTCGTCTGGTTGACGTCCGTGAATCCCACTAACTGCTCCCCGCGATTGCCGACGTAGCCGACCTCGAGAGACCAGTTGTTTCCGAACTGGTGCTGAATTCCGAGGTTGTAGTTCATGACGTACGGCGTCCGGAGGTTCGGGTTCACGCCCATGAGGTCACACGGACCCGGGTCGGAGCCGACACTGTCACCGCAGCCGACCGCCGCCGGCGGGAACAAAGTACCGTTCCATTCGGCGTTCGTGACCGTTACAGTCGCCGCCTTGGCCAAAAGCCCGTTTGCGGCTCCGGGGAAGACTTGCGCGCCCCCCGCAAAAATGGCCGCCCCGGTTGGGTTCGCCGCCAAAGTTACGGAGTTATCGTTCTGGAAGTCATTCTGATTCATCCACTGCACCGCGCTGAAGCTCGAGTACATGATGCTAAACGCCCCGCGAACCACAGTCGTTCCCTTGCCAGTGAGATCCCAAGCAAATCCGAGTCGCGGAGACCAGTTGCGGTAGTCAGGCTTCCACATGGTGTTGTTCCCGGGGGCTCCCTGCTGGGTCATCCCGGTGGGAGAAGTGGGATCGAAGTTCGCCCAGCCATTGTTCGCAGCGCTAATCGGCGCTTCATATTGCCAACGCATTCCCAAGTTAAGCGTCACTCTCGGAGTAAGGCGCCAATCGTCCTGGACGAAAGCTGCATTGTTCGACCAGAACATGGCTCGGCTGTTGTTGCCGACAAGCACAGTTCCGCCTTTTGGATCTCCGGCGAAGAAATCCTCTAGGGGGAAGGAGCCTGCGAAAGCTTGATCGCCCTTGAAATTGACTCTGCCGCGGCCATAATTGGGAATGTTCGAGTCGGCTTCGATGTGCGTGTATTCGTAACCGAACTTGATGGCGTGCTTGCCGTGCAAATAGGAGAAGGCGTCCTGGAAATCTTCGTAAGGATTCGGACTTTCCGATTGCGGACGGTTGTGCCAGGTGCCGATGAAATTGAAACCGGTGATGTACAAATTCGGCAATCCAGTAGCACTTAGGCCCGTCGTGAGTGGATCTGTCAGGCTCTGGTCGTTGGAGGTAATGGAGTATTGCATTCGGTCGTAACCGAACCGCACCTCATTCACCATGGTGGAGCTGGGCGTATAGTCCCAGGTGCCGGACGCCGTGTAGTTCCGAATGAGGAAGTTATCCAAGAACGCCGTGGTCACGAAAGGATGATCTTCACCCTCCCCTACGTAGTTGCTTACGATAAACAAACCGTTCAGCGTATTCTTGTCGTTGATGTGATAGTCGATCTTCGCCACGCCGTTGTCGGAAACGTTTGTGTTGGGCAGCGTACTGATGAAGGCCGTGCCGGAATGGCCATCCGTATTCGTGTTCACCGGGAAGAAGGCGCTGCCCGCGCAGGCGGTTGCGGCGGGGGTCGCCCCAACCGTGCAACCCGTCAAGTTCAAGCTGACCGCGCTCGGAGTCACACCAGCCGCGATCAAAGCATTGATCGCGTCGACCATACTATCCTTCGGATCCGGAGTCGTTTGCGCAACCGTTTCGGCAATGCCGCCACCGCTGCCAACCAGCGCGTTGCCCAGCAAATCCCGCAGTCCTTCATAATTGGCGAAAAAGAACAATTTATCCTTCTTGATGGGCCCCCCAACCGAGCCGCCGAACTGCTTCAACTGCGTCGGCAGTTTGGCGCAGAGAGTATCAGCACCAAGCAAGCAGCTTCCATTGGTTTCCCCGGGGTTGAAGAAGTTGCGCGCATCCCATGCAGCGCTTCGGTAGAATCCGTAAGCGGACCCGTGGAACTGGTTGGTTCCCGACTTGAGTCCGACGTTCACCACCGCGCCGGGCTTCCAGCCGTATTCGGCCTTGGGATTTTCCATGGTGTTGAATTCCTGGATCGAGTCAATCGGGAGAATCGTTGCGGCGTCCGTGATCGGGCTGGACATGCCGGCAATCGGACGCGAATCGAAGAAGTTGGAGTTGATGACCCCATCCACCATCCACACCGACTCGTCGGGGCGCACACCGTTGGTGCTCTGGGTCCAGGGTCCGCCTCCGGGCTGAACCATGACGCCAGGGCGCAGGCCGAGCAGCATCTGGTAGTTGCGGCCATTCAGGGGCATGTCGACGATGTCCGCGTTGTCGAGCGTGCCGCCGAGTGTAGCATTCGTGGTTTCAACGAGCGGCACCTGTTCTGTCACGGTGACCGTCTGTTCCTGCTGGCCCGGCTGAACGGTCAGGTCCACGCGCACTTCCTTGCCGACGCCGACGTCCACACTTTGGCGCTCAATCCTCCGGAATCCTTTGGCCTCGGCGCGCACGGTGTAGCCACCGGGCGTCAAGTTCGGGGCGCTATACTCGCCGGCATCGTCCGTGGTCAGGGTCCGCGTGATGCCGCGGTCAACGTCAATCACGGTGACCGTAGCGCCGGCCACCACGCCGCCGCTCTGGTCGGTCACTGTGCCCATAATCCGGCCCAGGTTGCCCTGCGAAAACGCCGGGAAACTCAGTACCAGCACGGCCAATGCGACCGTCAGCAATTGGACCGCTCTCTTAGAACCCGCGACTGAAAACCGCTTCCAAAACGAATTTGTAGAACTCATTCTCGACCTCTCGCTTCAAAGTGAGGATTTTGATTCTGGTTCGAACCCCTGCCACCCCGTAAAACCACCACCCCTAAACGCAACCGCCACCAAAAACGGTGAACTGCGTTTACTGCATACCTGCCATTCCCAGTTCGACTCGGGCCGAGGGCCGCCGGTTTGACCCTGCGCACCCACCCAGCGCCATGTAATCCGTTCCACCCTTGCGGCGCAGCCCTGATAGGCCAGCTTCTTACGATTGCTAAAGCCTAATGCCTTTTCTGTTTATAGAGTCGGCTACTACTTAATTGCCCTGTATAGACAGCACCCGACCTTCAAGATGGGGGGAGAGTAGTTCCAAGGGGGGATGAAGTCAAGCAGAATTTGTGTAAGTTGTAGTAAACCACATAGCGAAGGAACGCAGGACGGGCTTTACCCGGTGAGGCTTTCGTGGTGCGAGGGCCGGACCAAATCGGCGGGGGCGCGCGCCTAGGCCGCCGCTTTGGCCAGTGGCAGGCGAACCTGGAAGCTCGAGCCGCGGCCGGGAGCGCTCTGCACTTCGATCGTGCCGAGGTGTACCTCTGTGATCCAGCGGCCGATGGAAAGCCCCAGGCCGACGCCGCCCAATTCGCGGGTGCGGGCTTTGTCGGCGCGATAGAAGCGCTCGAACACGTTGGGCAGATCGGTTTGCGCGATGCCGATGCCGGTGTCGCGCACCTCGGCCACGGCAAAGCCGTCGTTGCGGTGCAGGGACACCTCGACCTGGCCGCTGGCGGGCGTGTATTTCACGGCGTTGTCGATCAGGATCAGGAACAGCCGGCGCAGCGAACTGGCGTCGCCCTTGATCCACATTGGCTCGCCGGCAATGTGTTCCTGAAAGGCGACCTGTTTGGCTTCGGCCAGGGCGCTCCCCTGGTGGCAGGCCTCGCGGAGAACTTCGCCGACATTGGTGGGAGTGAAGTTCAGGCTTTGCCCGCCGCTATCGGCCCGCGCCAGAAACATCAGCTGCTCGATCAGCGCCGAGGTTTTTTCCAACTCGGCGAGAACCTCGGCGATGACCTCCCGGTACTCCTCGGTTGAGCGCGCCTTGCGCAAGGCCAACTCGGCCCGCGTGCGCATCACCGCCACCGGCGTGCGCAGTTCGTGCGAGGCATCCGCGGTGAATTGCGTGATTCTTTTGAACGCGGCTTCCAGGCGCTCGAGCATGCCGTTGAGCGTTTCCGAAAGGCGCTGCAGCTCATCGCCGGTATGCGGCACCACCAGGCGGCTGGAGAGGTTCTGCGCGCTGATGCTGCGCGCGGTCTGCGTAATCTGGTCCACTGGCGCCAGCGCGCGCGTGCTGATCCAGTAGCCCCCGGCCGCGGCGCTCACGAGCAGCAGCGGAATGGAGATCCACAGCAGCAGCGCGAAGTGATTCAACGCCTCGTAGAAATCATCCATCTCGAACGCGGACTGGATGAGGTAGGACTCGCCGCCTACGCTGATTTTCTGAGTCCAGATCCGCAGCGGCATTTTTGCGTCGGCCACAAAATCGACGGCGCCCCTCGGAGGCGGAATCATCCTCGGCACGCCGTAGTCGCTCATGACCGGAGAACGATAGATCCAGTTGCCCTGCTCGTCGGAGACCTGCAACAGGGCGCCGCCCATGCGCAATTCGGTGTGCTCGCGCAGGCCTTCCTGCAGGTTGTCCTCGTCGCCGCGGGCCACGTTTCGTTCAATCAGCTGGCGCACGCCCTCGGCGCGGGTGTGCAGCTCTTCGTCCACGGTGCGGTGAATGCTGTGGCGCATTTCCACATAGGCGCTCAGGCCAAAGGCAGACAACACCACGGCCAGGACCGCGAAATACCAGCCGGTCAGGCGGAGCCGGATGGGAAGGGCCATCATGATTTTGTCGTGTCGCGGATCGCGTATCCCGTGCCGCGCACCGTGTGAATCAGCTTCACTTTGTAGTCGCGGTCGATTTTCGTGCGCAACAGGCTAATGAACGCGTCCAGGGTATTTTCTTCCACGTCCTCGTGCGCGTCCCACACCGAATGCACGATGGTGTTCCGGGGAACCACGCGCCCGGCGCGCCGCATCAGGAATTCCAGTAGCCGGTACTCGGTCCGGCTGAGCGTGATCGGTTCGCCGGCGCGGCTCACTTCGTGCGAGGCCGGATTCAAAATCAAATCTCCCACCTGCAGCAGCGTAGGCCGCGGGACCGTGCCGCGGCGGGAAACCGAGCGCAGGCGCGCCAGGAATTCCTCGAACGAAAACGGCTTGGTCATGTAGTCGTCGACCCCGAGGTCGAGGCCTTTGACCACGTCCGGCACAGTATCGCGGGCGGTCAGCACCAGAATCGGCGTGGTGTTGCCGCCCTTGCGCAGGCGCCGCGCGACTTCGTAGCCGTCTATTCCGGGCAGCATCAGGTCCAGCACAATGGCGTCGTAGTCGAGCGCCTCGGCCATTTCCAGCGCGTCGCGGCCATCGTGCGCCAGGCTGACGGAATGGTTCTCTTCCTCCAGCCCTCGCTTGAGCAGCTCGGCCATTTTCTTCTCGTCTTCTACAATCAGAACGTGCATGGCTGCCCGGCTCCTATCCCACCACACCAACCTGAAAATGCACTGAAACGGAACTTCTTTGCTCTATTTTAGACTCTTTGTATGGCGCAGAGGTAAGAGTCCGCGTCGAGTGACGGTGCGCAACTACCTAGCCGACGCCAGAAAGGCGATCCCCAAGAAAAATCTTAGCTTGCGATTCAGGATTTATTCAGGTTGACCGAATAGTGTTACGGCTGGGGTGAACCGTACGTACGGTGCGCTGTTTCCTGCCAGAACCACGCAGAAAAGGGAAGCGGTGGAGGATTCCGCCGCGGTCACGCTTCTAAGGGGCCCTATGAAAATTGCTGTTGGGACGCTGGTCTTGGTGTTGATCATGAGTCTGCCGGTGGGCGCGCAAGTCGCCGGAGGATCGGTAAGCGGCACGGTGACCGGCGACTCCGGCGCGCCGCTGCCGGGCGTGAATGTTTCGATTAAGGATGTGAGCACCGGACTCGCTCGAACCGCCACGACCAACACTGCCGGCTTGTACAACGTTCCCGATTTATCCCCTGGAAGTTTTGAGATGACCGTTTCCGCGCCGGGATTCGTCACGCAGGTTTGGACGGGGATCACTGTCACCGCGGGTGTGGAGCGGGTGCTGAATATTGCCATGAAGGCCGGCAAAGCCGAGCCGGCGTTGCGCGTGACCGCGCCTCCGGCGCTGGCGAGCGAATCCTGCCAGGGTGCCTGCGGCAGCAGCAACGCCTCCACAGTTCGCGATACACCGTTGAACGGGCGCGACTGGGCGGCGCTGGCGACCTTGCAGGCCGGCGTCTCCTCGGTGCAAAACGGCAGCGCCACCGGCGGCGGCAACATGGATCGCGGGTTCGGCGCCGCCGTCAGTATTTCCGGATCGCGGCCGGACGAGAACGCATACATTCTCGATGGAATCAGCATCAACGACTACGCGAACGGAGCGCCGGGTAGCGTTCTGGGCGACAACCTGGGTATCGATGCGGTGCAACAGGTAGCCGTGCTGGGGAGCAATTATCCCGCCGAGTATGGCCGCACGGCCGGCGGCGTCATCAGCGTGGAGACCACCAAGGGATCGGACGCTTTTCATGGCTCGGTGTACGAATTCCTGCGCAACAGCGCTCTCGACGCCCGCAACTTCTTCGACCCGGCGCAAATTCCGCCGTTCAAGCGCAACCAATTCGGAGGCTCCGCGGGGCTTCCGATCAAGAAGGGCCGTACTTTTATCTTTGGCGATTACGAAGGCCTGCGCCAGTCGCTCGGCGTGACGACCGTGAATACGGTTCCGTCTTCGGCCGCGCGCAGCGGGTTGCTCTCGTTTTCCGACCCGTCGCAGTTTCCGGCGAATTGCGCGCCGACGGCCGTGACCGACCAATGCCAGGTGACCGTGGATCCACAGATCGCGAAATTTCTGGCCGCGGGCTTTTTCCCGGTTCCGACCGATCCCGTGCAGCCGGGCAGCGATGTCGGAATCTTCCGTTTTTCCGCGCAGGAAATCACCAATGAGAACTACGCGACCGTTCGCTTCGATCACAAATTCACGGAGCATGACAGTGTTTATGCGACTTACATCCGGGACTATTCCACCACCGTGATGCCGGGAACTTTTGGCGAGTTATTTTCCGACCTCGTGTCCAACCGCCAGGCCGCAACGGTTCACGAGCAGCATATCTTCGGTCCCAATGTGCTGAACGTCGCGCAAATCGGCGCCACGCGCGCCGTAGGTATCCAGGGCAAAGTCGATCACATTTCGAGCGCGCCCGTCGCACCGGGCTCTACGACGACGTATCAGTCTATTATGACAGATCCGCAGTACGCTTTTGAGCCGCACGGGTTCGCAGGGGATATTCAGAGCATTCCCGGGGTCACCAGCTTCTTGGGCGCTCCCACGGCGGAGGGTTACATCCCTTCCAGCCGCTCGATGTACTGGACCACCTATCAGGGCGGCGATTACGTTGCCATCACCCACGGAATCCATGACATCAAATTCGGCGGCCAGTTCGAGCGCATGGATGACAACGAAGTCTCCGCCAGCAACATCAACGGCCTTTTCCGTTTCGATTCGCTGGCGCAATTCCTGACCAATGAGCCATCCCTGTTTTCGGGCACGGGCACGCCCCTGCCGCTCGACATCGGACTCCGGCAGTCGCTGTTCGGGGCTTTCGTTGAAGACGATCTTAAGTTGCGCAAGACGCTAACGGTGAACGCGGGCTTGCGGTACGAGATGGTCACCGTGCCGAGCGAGGCGCACGGCCTTACTTCCGTGTTGCCCAGCCTGGGGTACCCCAATCCTCCCGCTCCCGCGGCGGAGCCGGTTTGCGGGGTTAGCGCGACGGGCTGTTCGGGCGTAGGCCCGCTTTTCAAGAATCCCACGTTGCGGAATGTTGAGCCGCGCCTCGGCTTTGCCTGGAATCCGCGCTCGGGCAAGACGCTCTTTCGCGGCGGCTTCGGAATTTTTGACGTGCTCCCGTTACCCTATGAATTCACGCTGTCTTTTCAGCGAGCAGCCCCGTTCACACGAACCATCGTCGGCGTAGATCCGCCGCCAGGGTCGTTCACCATGGACCCGACGCTGGGCTCCCTGGCCTATCAGCAATTCCTGGGACAAACGGACACCAACCTTGCTTATTACGCCGACCCGCAGCCGAAGCGCAACTACGTGATGCAATGGAACCTGAGCGTGGCGCGCGAGCTGAGCTCGACCCTCGCGCTGACGGTGGGCTACGTGGGAATGCGCGGGGTTCATCTCCCCTATCGCGTCGATAACATTGACATGGTCGCTCCCACCCTCACGTCTGTCGGTTATATGTGGCCGTGCGGCCCTGACGGAAGCGGTAACCCTTGCGCGGCCGGTTTCCTGCCGAGCGGAACGCAGGCGGCGCCTGTGCCGAGCAGCAAGCTGAATCCGAATTTCGGCCGGATTAACGCGACGCTGTGGCAGGCAAATTCCTTCTACCACGCCATGCAGGTTGACCTGGCCAAGCGCGTCGCCCACGGCATCCAGTTCCACGTCGCCTATACGTTCGGTAAGAGTATCGACACGCTGTCGGCGTCCGAGGCGGATGACTCGTACCCGAACGGCCTGTTCAACCAGATTTTCTTCGATCAGCGGACCACGCGCGGGCTTTCCGATTTCAACGTCGCGCAAAACCTGGTCCTGAGCGCCACGTGGGAAATCCCGGCGCCATCCAAGGGTTCTCGCCTCGAATGGGCCCTCGGCGGCTGGCAACTCGTGAGCTTGTATAAGGCCAGCACGGGCCAGCCCTTCACTCCAATCATGGGCGGAGATCCGGTCGGATCGCTCCTGGACGAAACGGGAGAGGTGCCCAGCATCGTTCCCGGCTGCAATCCGGTGAACAAGAATTTCAAGCAGGACCCTACACCCATTTATCTCAACATGAATTGCTTCGCGCTGCCGAGCGTGCCGACGGCGTCTTTGGGGTCGCTGCCCTTTGGGTGCGCCGCTTTTGCGGGCGCCGCGGCGCCGGCGCCAAGCGGCCAGACGTACTGCGCGAATCTGCGCGGCGACCTGGGCCGCAACAGCATCATCGGCCCGGGACTTTCCAAGCTGGATTTCTCGGTCTTCAAGAACAACCGCATCCGGCGCATCTCGGAAAATTTCAACGCGCAATTCCGCGCCGAGATTTTCAACATTTTCAATCGCGCCAACTTCGGCTCGCCGACCGACAACCTGGCCGCCTTCGATCAGAACGGCGTGCCGCAGTCGCAGACCATCGGACTTCTGGACTCCCCGCAGACCACCTCGCGCCAGATTCAGTTCGCGCTGAAATTGATCTGGTAGGGAATTGGTCTGGGTGACGCGGCAGAGGCGCCGTGGGAGAAGGCTGGCTGGTTGCTGTTGGCGCCGGTGATCGAGGTGAGGTTACGTCAACCGACACGATCAAAATCCGCACCCTTCACAAAAAACGTGAAGGATGCGGCACCCGAAAAACCCATGCAAAGACTGCGCCAGCAGTCCTACTTCGAAAGTACCTGAAAGCGATTGACGACAAAGACCCGGTCCGTTCCTGCAGCGCCGACGTACATGATCCACTCTGAAACTGTTTGCGCGCACGAAACTTGTCCGCCATAAACTCTCCTGCCTCTTTCTCCTCCGCTATCATTTTAACTTGGCCTAGGTTTTCCTTGCGGTCGGAGCGCTAGAGCATTTGCACAACATTTCCGGGGACAATCCCATGCAAGATTGGTATCCAAGGTCGGTCGTCTGCCTGAAGGACTATAGCTGGCACAAATTTGCGTCGGACGTTCTCGCGGGAGTTACGGTGGGACTCGTGGCTCTGCCGCTGGCGATGGCGTTCGCCATCGCCTCGGGCGTGGCGCCGCAGGCCGGATTGTATTGCGCCATTGTGGCTGGATTCCTGATTTCCGCGCTCGGCGGATCGACGACACAAATCGGAGGGCCCACCGGCGCGTTCGTGGTGGTGGTGTACGGGATCGTGGCGCGCTACGGCCTCGATGGCTTGTTCATGTGCACGATGATGGCGGGAGTGATGCTGGTGATTCTCGGCGTCACCGGCCTGGGCACGGCGGTGAAATTCATTCCGCGCCCGGTGGTGGTGGGATTCACCAACGGCATCGCGGTGATCATTGCCAGCACGCAGATCAAGGATTTCTTTGGCCTGAAGGTGGACAAAGTTCCTGGAGATTTTCTGGCGCGCATGGAAACGCTGGCGCGCAGTTTTGGCACTCTTTCGCCCGTGGCCACCAGCCTTGGCATTTTTGCTCTACTGCTGATCCTCGTGTGCATGCGCTACGTGAAGCGCGTGCCGGGATACATCGTGGCGCTGTTCGCAGGCACGGCGCTCGTCGTTATTTTGAAGTTGCCCGTGGAAACCATCGGCACGCGCTTCGGCGGCATCCCCTCCGGCATTCCTGCCATTAAGATCCCCCAGTTTCGCGTTGACCTGTTGCGCCCGTTGATTCCGCCCGCGATCACCGTGGCCATGCTGGGCGCGATCGAATCGCTCATGTCCGCCGTGGTTTCCGACCGCCTGAGCGGCACCAAGCACAACCCCAACGTGGAGCTCGTCGGGCAGGGCGTGGCGAATATCATCTCGCCGCTCTTCGGCGGCTTGCCCGCCACGGGAGCCATCGCGCGCACCGCGACCAACATCCGCTCCGGGGCGAAGACGCCGGTCGCGGGCATGATGCACGCGGTGACGCTGCTGGGCATCGTGCTGTTTGCCGCGCCGCTGGCGCGCTTTATTCCGCTGACGGTGCTGGCGGCGATTCTGCTGGTGGTGTCCTACAACATGGGCGAGTGGCAGGAAATTCCCGAACTGCTGAAGCTGACGCCGCTGGAGATCGGGACCTGGCTGGTCACCTTCGCGCTGACGGTATTCGCGGACTTAACCGTGGCGGTCGAGGCCGGAATGATTCTTGCGGCGCTGGTGTACATCCGCAAAGTCACGGCCACCACCACGGTTTCACAGGTCACCGAGGAGTACTTGCGCGAGGGCCACGTGCACATCCTACAGCACAAGGAGATTCCCTCCTACGTGACCATCTTCCGCATCCACGGCCCGTTTCTCTTCGGAGCCACGGACAAGGTCGAGGAAGTCCGCCGCAAGCTTTCAGAGCTGCCGCCCATCGTCGTCCTGCGCCTGCGCAACATGACTGCCATCGACGCTACCGGCCTGCAGGCCCTCGAAGAGCTGGCCGACGCCGTGCACGCGTCCGGCCGCGGGCTCATCCTCTGCGGCGCGCGCGAACAGCCCGCCCGCTTAATGCACCAGGCCGAATTCGAAGAGCATGTCGGCGCGGGGAATATCTGCCCCAGCATCGCCGCGGCTCTCGAGCGCGCCAAAGCCCTCCATCAGGAAATAGAGCAGAAGAATCTGCAGCCGGTCGGGCCGTAGGACAGGATCAAAACCCGCACCCTTCACAAAAGGCGTGAAGCATGCGGCACCCGAAAAACCAATACAAAGGCTGCGCCACCCGACAGAAAAATTTGAGCCCGGTTGGACGGTAGCGTAACCGCCCTCTGGACCTGGCCTTGCAGTTGAATTTCGAATGCCGCACTCTTCCGCTTTTTGGAAGGGTGCGGTTTTTGAGTTCTAACCCGTGACCGGACGTCGACTCGGCGGTCAGTCCGATCTAGATCAAATCTAGATCAAAAAGCCCACCCTTCCAAAAACCGGAAGGATGGGGCACCCGCCAGCAGGGCAGCGTTTTTTCTGTTCGCGGCGTCGCGGCGCGCACGGAAGCGTCGTCACCCGAAGGGTTAAGTAGGTGCGGAAAAAGCCCCGCGATTTGTCATCCCGAACTCACTCGCGTCCTCGCGAGTGGGTGAGGGATCTGTTTTTGATTTCAGTCCGGGAGGAAAGCAGATCGCTCGCCGCGCTCGGGGTGACAAACCTTGAGTTTTCCGCGGTTGTAGGCCCTAGGGAAGCCGGAAGCCCGATAGCCGCAAAGCTTTGCGGTCGAAAGTCAGAGTATGGCCGCAGCCCGCTCGCGTTCCGAGCTCCGCGATCAAAGCATCCGCAAAAGAGCCGCGGCCTTGCTTGAGCGCGATCATGGCGGTGAAAACCTCCTGCTCGTTCTCCACCACGAGGACATCGGCCTGCAGCATACGCTCGATCGCCCGGGCGATTTGACGAGCGGGTAGGCCGTAGGCGCGGTCCAGTACCCAAACGATCTCGGCCATTGCCACAATGCTGACGAAGCCGGGAGTTTCCTCCGTGAGCCGCCGTTCGACGATTTCCGCCGCCTTCCGCGACTGAGTTGGATCGTCCTGGGTGAGGTAACGAACGAGGATGTTGCTGTCGAGTCCGATCATCGGTGCTTCGTGCGCGGCGCCGCGCCCGCCGCACCTTCCGCGGCAACCTCGGCCATTTGCGCGATCGTCACCGGACGCCTGCGCCGTGACTTGAGAATGCCTCTCAAAGCCGACGCGGAAACTTTCGGAAGGAGGACAACGCTGCCGTCAGGATGTACGAAGAACCTGACGCGGTCCCCCGGCTTCAGCCGGAGATGCTGGCGAATCGCTTTCGGAATCGTCGCCTGGCCCTTGACCGTAATTGCGGATTCCATTCGCGCCTCCCATTACATTTCTATAAAAGTAATACCACATCGCGACGTGTACGGTCAAGGCTGCGCCGCTCGCCCGTTACTACAGGGGGAACGCAATTTCCAAAGCAACGTGACGGGTGTCAACTGTGCGGCCAGTCCGATCTAAATGAAACAGCCCCACCCTTCCAAAAACCGGAAGGATGGGGCACCCGCGTTCTTTCCGCTGCGCGGGATTAGAACCTGTATCCGACGCCCACGGACAGGATCGGATAAAACCGGTAGGGGTAGATGTCGTTCTGGATTTTGTTCTGCTGCGCCTGGATGTTGGCCTGCACCGTAGGGTCGCTGGCAATCGTCCGGCAGTTCACACCCGTCGGATCGCAGACGCTTCCGGCCATGCTCAGCACCACGTTCGCCGGTCCTACGTAGGCGGCGCCGATTTCGGCCATATAGCCGAAGTGTCTTCCGTTGTGCGGCACCAGGGTGCCGATTCCCAGCATAATCGTCGGCGAAACTCTGACGAAATCGATGAGTCCGGAGCCGTTCACCGGGTCGGCCGCGCTGCTTTGATAGGAGGTGCCCCCGAGCGAGAAGCTCTGCCCTCCGGGGACCACCGCGGTCGCGCTCACCGAGTTGCCGTTGTAGAGCAGGATGCCGGGGCTGACGTGCAAGGGGCCAAGGAAGTAGTAATCCAGATGAGCTTCCACGGATTGAAACCGCAAAGACCCCTGGTACTGAATCCCGTCATTGGTGATGGGCCTGCTGTAGCGGAACATGTTGAATCCGCCGCGCAGATTGAAGTGGTGGACCAGGGGCGTGTCCGCCTCGATTCCCACGCCCAGCGTGGAAATCTGCACGCCGACGCCTACGCTCGAAAAAGCGCCACCGTTTACCTCACCGCCGTGCGATGGCCCCTGGGCGAACGATACGCCGCAGCAAGCGACCGCCAGGAACAACGCGAGAGGCGCCATGCGAAGCGCCAGCTTGATTCTCATTTCTTCCTCCCGTGCGGAACTGAAACGAATCCGGGCATCCTGCGAGATGATGACTCGATGGATACCACCAGAGTACGGACACGCGCCGCTCCGCCTCAACCCCCGAGTGATCGGTATGGCGCTTGATTAGCATTAATGCCTAGGAAACCTGGCCCTGCGGCCAGTGCCACCTGGCCCGGCGAATGGAGGGCAGAATTTTTCCGACGGCGTTTCAGGGCGGAACTCCAACCGGAAGCCTTCTCGGCTCCGACTGCAAGTGGGCGATCTTGGTGAAGCGGAGCGTTACGAATTGCCACAGCAACCAGGAATTTATTCCAATGTGATATCAGCTAGTATACGATGTCGATCACGTTTTGGGCCGTCCAGGCGCGGATGCCAGGTATTTGTAGGGGGATCCAAAACATCAGAGGCTCAACTGCTCGCCAGGAATAAACCTTCAACCGCAGCGGATGCAGCGAGTCCAGCCGGCGCCGAGAGTCTTGGTCTTTTTTCATCGGTGTGGACCATGGTGGCGGTAGCGCTGGCCGTCCGCCTGCTGGTCATGCACTTTTCCTCTCCCAACCTGCTGGACCCGGCCCGCGATCACTACCTTCCCGGCATGGAAGGCGGCCATACTATCTTCGCGCGGGAATACGAGCGCATCGCCAGGTCCATTTTGGCCGGCGGCGGATTCGCCGACCCATTTCCGGTTCCGACTGGACCCACCGCCATGGTGGGTCCGGTGTACGGATATGTGCTGGCTGGCGTCTTCAAACTGTTCGGAATCTTTACCGCCGCTTCCACCACAGCCGCCCTGCTCCTCAATAACGTATTGTCGGCGCTGATCTGCCTGCCGGTGTTTTTCATCGCGCGGCGGCAGTTCGGGCCGCGCATCGCCGTCTGGTCCGGATGGGCCTGGGCGCTGTATCCACACTCCATCGCCGGTTCGAACGCCTGGATTTGGGATACCGTTCTGGGAACGCTGCTGCTGACGCTGCTGGTTCTCTTCACTCTGAAACTGGAACGCTCCTCCAACTATCTGGCCTGGATCGGCTATGGCTTGCTGTGGGCCGTGGCGGCGTTGACAAATGCCAACGATTTGTCCGTGCTGCCGTTTCTGGGAGCTTGGATCTTCGTGCGGCAGTGGCGTGCCGGAACGCTGCGCCTTGGCCCGATCATTTTGTCGTCTTTGATTTTCTTCGCGGGAGTCACGCCCTGGGTCTGGCGCTGCTCGGCCATTTACGGACGCTTCGTCGCCTTTCGCGGCAACTTCGGCCTGGAAGTGATGGTCGGCAACAGCAGCGACACCAGCCGCCCCTCCAACTGGGATGAGACTCCCGGTTCCAATCTGGCGCAGCTGAAAGAGCTGCAGCGCGTCGGCGAGCCCGCCTACATGGCCGAGAAGCAGCGCGAGGCCGCGCGCGTAATTGAGGGCCAGCCGCTCTTCTACATCGGGCAAAGCCTGCGTCGCGTTCTCTACACCTGGACCAACATCTGGGAGTTTCCCCCTCCCTGGAATTTCAGCGAGTCGGGACTGCCTGATGTGCTCTTCTATTCGGCAATTTCCGTGCTCGCATTCATCGGGCTCGGCTGGGCGTTGCGCTACCGCCGCGAACAAGCCGCGCCGCTGGTGTTTCCGCTGGTCTTTTTTCCTATCGTTTACTACCTGACCCACCAGGACGACGGGCGCTTTCGCCATCCCATCGATCCGGTAGTGGTGATTTTTGCGGCTTGTGGCGCCTGTTGGCTGGTGTTAAACTTAACTTGTAGAATGGGTTGGAGGGCGTCCCAAGAGCAGTCCCCCTGAGCCGCCGCAACAGGGCCGCGCTCCAACATTGCCTTTTGCCGGGAGGCAAGGCACAATTCCATTTCCATTTGGCAGGGGGGAATAAGCTTCAGGGGTATGAAACTCAGCGTCATATCGCCGACACTGAACGAAGCGCAGAATATCCCCGCGCTCATCGAGCAACTGGAGCGCACCCTCGCCGGCCTCGACTTCGAGATCCTCATCGCAGACGACGATTCCCCCGATCTTACCTGGTCGGTGGCCGAGGAAATTTCCCGCAAAGATCCGCGCGTCCGCTCCCTTCGTCGCACGAAGAATCCCGGCTTGGGTTTGGCTGTAGTGGACGGTTTTGCCGCCGCCGACGGCGACATCCTCGCCTGCATCGACGCCGATTTGCAGCACGATCCCTCCATTCTCCCGCGCATGATCGAGGAACTGCAGACCGGCGTGGACGTGGTGGTGGGCAGCCGGCACGTCAAGGGTGGAGGGTTCGCCAAATGGAGCCGCTGGCGCCGCTTCGAATCCTGGTGCGCCAATAAGAGCGCGCAGATTCTGCTGGGGTTCGAAGTGAAGGACCTGATGTCCGGGTATTTTCTGGTGTGGCGCAAGGACTTCGACCGTGTGCAGGACCAGCTCGGCGAGAGCGGGTTCAAAATCCTGCTGGAAATCCTGGCCAAGTTGCGCTCGCCCAAGGTGAAGGAAGTTCCCTACATCTTCCGCCCGCGGGCGGTGGGAGAGTCCAAGCTTTCCTCCAACGTGATTTTCCTCTACTTCCAGCAACTCTGGCGGCTGTGCGGGGAAAGCCGCCGCGCGCCGGTCCGCTTGATCAAGCTGAGGGCCGACCAGATCGCCGGTGTGTTCGGCAACCTCGCGGCCATGGGAATCATCGTCAACGTTGCCGAGCGCCTGCGCGAATGGTCCCGCTTTAACCGCTAACCGCCCGCCCTAACCCGCACTTCTCACACAAGCGACAGCGCCGGAGACGCGGCAGACCGTAGCCCAGGACGGAAGTCCCGGGGAATGCCAGGGGCGGCAGGAGCTCGCACGCCGGTGCGCAGTGCCGGCTCTCCGGCGCTGGGCCGCACCTGCGAGAAATCCCAGCGCTGACGCGCTGGGCTACGATCTGCCGCCCTTGCGGGCTAAATTCTGCTCGGAAATGCGGGCTAAACCCGCAAAGGAAATTTCTTTCCTACGCGTCTCCTGCCCCGGCGTCACTGTCCTTCTTCTGTCCGTTCGTGCAGTTGTCCGATTCGCCCCTCAAATCTAATCTCCTTTGTAAGGTTTGACGAAGTAAGGTCTGACGATTGCCGGCGCGGTATGGCGCCCGGCGAACCCGCGGACTCAGCCCAGTGGAGGACATCGACATGATCCAGGTGGAGGCGTTCCAGGAATTTCGCGCCGGCCTCGCATACTTGCGCGGAGGCGATGCCAACCGGGCCCTGCCGCATCTGCAGTGCGCCCTCGAGGAAGAACCCGCCAATCCTTTCTACATTTCCTACATGGGTGTGGCCATCGCGGCCACCGACCAGAAATGGGCTGAGGCGGAAGAGCTGTGCCGCTCTGCCATTCGCATGAGCCGGCGCCAGGCGCAACTGTACATGAATCTCGCCGAAGTGTACGTCGCTGCGGACCGCAAGGAGGACGCCGCCGATACCCTGGTGCGCGGCCTGCGCTATGCCCCGCACGACCAGCGCCTGAAAATCGCCCTCGATCGCCTGGCCATTCGCAGGCCTCCCGTGCTGGGCTTTCTGCCCCGCGCGCATTCCGTGAATCGCGGTCTCGGCAAGCTGCGGCACCGCGCAATGCAATTGCTGGCGTCGATTTAGGCCGGCAAGGTTGCCTCTTCCATAAAACCAATGGGCCAATTCATTGCTACGGCAAGAGCGCAGCGCTATCATGCCTTGCCAATGAAGCGCCGACTGGGCCTATTCGCGTACACCGAGGAGCGCAATTGCCCTCTGTGCGGCAGCGATCACGTGCATCGCACCAAGCGCGGGAGGCTCCTGGAATTCTGGGTTCTGCTGTTTCTGCCGTATCGTCCCTACCGCTGCGGCAAGTGCCGCACCCGCTTCTACGGGCCCAAGCGCATGCCCAAACGGGATGGATCCGACGACTGGGATGAAGCTTAGAATCCTGGCCCGGGTGCGTTGCCGGACTCTCTGTATAATGGCCGGCAATGACCTTCGATTTCAGGGCCGCCCTTAAATTTCTTAACCGCCTCTTCGGACCTGACTTTAGACCGCCCGGCTATCTCGCGGCTCGCTGGCTGTTCCTGCGCGCCCTCGGGTTGATCTTTTTTTCCGCCTTCTATTCTCTGGTGTACCAGATTCGCGGCCTGGTCGGCCCGAACGGCATCCTGCCAGCGCGCAACTACTTGGCGGAGGTCGCGCGGGTCTTCGGAGTCTGGCGTTTCCGCTATGCGCCCACCGTATTTTGGTGGTCGTCGAGCGACCGCTTTCTGATGGCCGTGTGCATTGTGGGAATGATCGCGGCGGTGCTGTTGGTTCTGAACATTGCCCCGCGCGGAATGCTGGCGGTTTGCATCGTTGCGTTTCTCTCCTTCATTGCCGCGGCGCAAGATTTCGCCAGCTACCAGTCCGACGGCATGCTGCTCGAAGCCGGATTCATCAGCCTGTTCTTTGTGCCCTCAGGATGGCGGCCAAAATGGGGGGCGGTCGATCCGCCCTCGCGCGCCAGCCGCTATTTGCTCATCTGGCTGATGTTTCGCATCTACTTCGAGTCGGGTATCGCCAAAATCCTGGGCCACGATCCGGAATGGCGCAATTTCATGGCCATGGATGAGTATTATCAAAATGGCCCACTACCTACCTGGGTCTCCTGGTACGCGCACCAGTTGCCGCACGCGTTTCATGCCGCCACGGCGTTCATTACTCTGGCGCTGGAGTTGGTGCTCATCTTCGCCATTTTCCTGCCGCGCCCGTCGCGCATCGTCATGTTCTTCTTCCTCACCTTGTGGCAGTTGGGCGTCATCGTTACCAGTAATTACGCGTTCCTGAACTATCTGGTTCTGGTGCTGGCCGTTCTGCTGATCGACGATAAATTCCTGGCCAGGATGCTCCCGCAGAATCTGCGTCCCGCCGCTCCGGCCTCGGCTGCCGTGCCCGAACCAGCGCCTGATGTTGCGTCGAGCTGGCGAAGCGGCCTGCGCCTGGGTGTGCAGGCCTTTTTCCTGACCTGGATCTTCTACGCCACCACTGCGCTGCTCATCCTCATGCTCGTTCCGGACGCGCCCCTTCCCGCCGGCCCGATCCGCACCCTGGAACCGTTTCGCTTCGCTAACGAATTCGGCCTCTTCGCCGTGATGACCCGTGGGCGCTACGAAATCGAATTCCAAGGCTCCAACGACGGCGGCAAAACCTGGACTGCCTACCCCTTCCGCAACAAGCCTCAGGACATCCACGCGGCCCCTCGAATTTATGCCCCCTACCAGCCGCGCTTTGACTGGAACCTGTGGTTCGCCTCCCTGGGCAACTGGCAGGAATACCGCTGGGTCGCCCGCGTGGAACTGCGTCTTTTGGCAGGCGAGCCGGACGTGCTGGCCCTGTTTGCCAAGGACCCCTTTGGCGGGCACCCCCCTAGTCAGATGCGCGCAATCATATGGCAATACTGGTTCACCAACTGGCCGGAGCGGCGCGAGACGGGCGCCTGGTGGCGGCGCGAGCAGGTAGGACTCTACGCCCCTACTTTGGGTCATACGCCGGACGGGAAAATCGCCATTCTGGACATGCCAGACGTCCCCTTGAACACACAGTAAGGCATGTATAATCAATACATTATGGACACGCTGGGAGCTTGTCTAAAGCCGCCTTTCCGGGCGAAAACACCTTAGCCCGACAGTCCTAGGACTATTGTCCCAAGACGCGAGAAACTGTCGTCCCAAGAGAATCGGGACTACCGCTCCATAGCCCTCGGCGGGGCCAAACCCTAGCCTAGACTCACGTCGCAGTAAGCCACCAGCCAGGCGTCTGTGACGTACTGAGGATAGGTAAATGTTTCTCGCAGCCGCTTTACTTTTGCTACATCCGCAGCTCGCCAGCGCGGTCTCCGTATCGGCAAAAAACGTAACCGACAATCCGCCTGCAGCCACAGTGTCGGCCTCGGCTATCACGCTGGACACTGAGCTTCCCTTGCCTACGGCAACCGCTTCCCTTGAGTCTGCCGCCGCTGAGCCCGAGGCGGACCCAAGCGCCGAGCTTCACGATGCCCCGTTGCCGGTGGCGCCAGTCAACATCGCTCCCGAGTCGGCGCCTTTCATCAAGGCAGCCAACCCTTATACGGTATCGGTTCAGGATTTGCGCGCCGAGAATCGCCGCAAAGAATTGATGTGGCGAGGCTTGATCATCGCTTCCAGCGGCGCGGCCACGCTTGACGCCTGGTCCACGCGCTATACCATCACCCATGATGGCGCGCAGGAAATGAATCCCCTGCTCAAGCCCTTCGCCGGCAATGGATCGCTGTATGCGGCGATCCAGGTGGCGCCTGTGGCCCTGGATTACGTTGGCCGCAAAATGATGTACAACCGGCACAACTGGGTGCGACGCATGTGGTGGGCTCCGCAGAGCGCCAGCTTCGCTGCGTCGCTCTTCTGTGGCGCTCATAATCTGGCGTATCACTAAACGAGGTAAGGCGAGATCGCGCCCAGCTCGAAACGGAATCGCACAGCTTCTTCCCTCTGGCAACCAGCGTGGCCGGGTTCTCCCCCCTCCCGGCCACGCTTTTTTGTGAACACGCGCGCCGCAGCGCCGTTGCGGCGCTCGCTTTGCTGCTGTACCATCCCCGCCAGTGGAGGGTCCGTCCATCGCCACCGCCGAAACCCTTGCTGCGCCCGTACGAGCTTGGCCGGCATCCGCGGGTTCCGCGCGTCCCGGCCGGCTGGTCTCGCTGGATATATTTCGCGGCGTAACTATAGCCGCGATGATTCTGGTGAATGACCCCGGCTCCTGGGGCCACATCTATCCGCCGCTGGAGCACGCGGAGTGGAACGGCTGGACTCCCACCGACTTGATCTTTCCCTTTTTTCTTTTCATCGTCGGCGTTTCCCTGACGCTTTCGTTCGCCTCGCGCGTGGCGCGCGGAATCACCCGTCGGGCGCTGGCGCTGCACGTCGTTCGTCGCAGCGCGTTGATTTTTGCCATCGGATTATTCCTGAACGGCTTCCCCGATTTTGATCTCTCGACGATCCGCATCATGGGAGTGTTGCAGCGCATTGCCCTTTGCTATCTCGTCGCAGGGCTGCTGTATTTGGCGACTTTCCACAGCGAGCCTGCCGCCGCGGATCGTCCCGCTCGTGTGCGCGCAAATATCCGAGTCACAGCGGCCGTTGCCGTCATTCTGCTGGTCGGCTACTGGGCGGTGATGACCTTTGTGCCGGTGCCGGGCTATGGCGCGGGCCATCTTGGCAAGGAAGACAGCCTCGCCGCTTATGTGGACCGCACGCTGCTAGGCCATCACCTGTGGGCCGAATCGGTGACCTGGGATCCGGAAGGATTTCTCTCCACGCTGCCGGCGATCGCATCGCTGCTGATCGGAATTCTGGCGGGCGAATGGCTGCGCTCGGACCGCGCCGCGGGACGCAGGGCGCAGGGCCTGGCGGGCGCGGGCGTCGCGTTGATCATCGCCGGAGAGTTAGTCAATCCGTTCTTTCCCATCAACAAGAATCTGTGGACCAGTTCGTTCGTGCTGTTCACCGGCGGCTGTGCGCTGCTGGCGCTGGCGGCGTGTTACTGGTGGGTGGATGTGCGCGGCTGGCGCAAGGGTTCGGAGCCGTGGCTGGTCTTCGGGATGAATGCAATCCTCGGCTATGCCCTCGCCGCGCTGGTTTCCGAAGTCAGCACCGATTTCGAATTTCTCCAATTCAAGGGCCACGACACCACCCTGCACGGCTGGATTTATGACAAATTCTTCGTACCGCACCTCAGCCCAGTGAACGCTTCCCTGGCCTTCGGCCTCTTTTTTACCTTCGTAATTTTCCTGCTTCTGTGGCCGTTCTATCGCTGGAAGATCTTCCTCCGAGTCTAACCTTAGCTCATTTGCGAATTGTCGCACCCGCCACAGACCACGGTCTTTACGCAGGATTTCACCGCCGATTGATCCGGCACTCGCTCTTTTAACCCTGCCGTAACATAGCCTTGCCCGCGTGCATGTACTATAGTGAATTTAGTGCCGAGTGGGTGTGCCCAAAAGCGGAGCCGCCGGAATGAAACGAATTCTGCTCATCGAAGATGACCGGGATATTGTGGAGCTGGTGCGCTATAACCTCGAGCGCGAAGGCTTCCAGGTGTCCGCCGCCACCGACGGCGCCAGCGGCTTGGCGCAAATCCGCAAGACCCCGCCGGACATTTTGCTGCTGGACCTGATGCTGCCCAAGCTTTCCGGCCTCGACATCTGCAAGGAAGTCCGCCGCGACACTTCGCTGAACCGCCTGCCGATCCTGATGCTCACGGCGCGCGGCGAGGAAGCCGACCGCGTGGTGGGCCTGGAAATGGGCGCGGACGATTACGTGACCAAGCCGTTCAGCCCGCGCGAACTGGGCGCCCGCGTGAAAGCCCTGTTACGCCGCACCGAACCCACCAACGAGCCGCGGCGGGTGATCGAATCGCGCGGCCTGTCCATCGATCCCTCGTCCTACCGCGTGGCGCGCAGTGGCAAGCCGGTCACGCTGTCCACGCTGGAGTTCCGCCTGCTCTATTATCTGGCGACCCGCCCCAACCGTGTGTTCACGCGCGACCAGCTGCTGGACGCGGTGTGGGGCACCGAGCGCTTTGTGACTCCGCGCAGCGTCGATGTGTACATTCGCCGCCTGCGCGAAAAAGTGGAAAGCGACGCCGACCATCCCGCCTTCCTGAAAACCGTGCGCGGCGCCGGGTACATGTTCGAGAGCGAAGGGCAAGCCGAAAAACAGGAGTAACCCCGTCTTGCGCGTGAGTCTATTCTGGCGGCCGGTTGTGATTTGCCTGGCGCTGGTGGCGGCGATTCTCGTAGCCGTGCAATGGACCTCCCCGGATACACTCGGCAAAGTCTGGCCGCTGCTGCTGATTTTTCTGGCGGCGGCGGGAATTGCCATCTTTTTGTCTTTCCGTTCGGTCGACCTGCGCATCCGCCGCCTGAAACAAAGCACGGAGCGCGCGGCGGCCGGCGATTTCACTCCCTTCGAGCGCGACCATAGCCACGACGAGCTCGCCGATCTGGCCGATGCGCTGAGTCGCGCCGTCACCGGCCTCGGCCAGACGATTCGCACCCTCACCGATGAGCGCAACCGCTCCTCGGCCATTCTCGGCAGCATGGTGGAGGGCGTCGCGGTGGTGACCGCGGACGAGCACATTCTCTACTGCAACTGGGCCTTCGAGCAGATCCTCGAACTGCCGGAGGGAAGCTCGCAGGGCCGCACCCTCGTCGAGGCGCTGCGGCAGGCCGACTTGGTGGCGCTAGTGCGCCAGGCGCTTTCGGGAGCAGAAGAGCTGACCGGTGAAGTCGAAGTGGGCACGGTGCGGCGCCGGAATTTCAGCGTGACGGCGGCGCCGGTGCGCGCCGCCGGGGCCAACGGCGCGGTGCTGGTGCTGCACGACATCACCGAGCTGCGGCGTCTGGAGCGCGTCCGGCGCGACTTCGTGGCGAACGTCTCGCACGAATTCAAAACGCCGCTGACCGCGATCCAGGGCTTCGCCGAAACGCTTCTGAGCGGCGCGCTGGACGACAAAGCCAACCGCGCGCGCTTCGTTGAAATCATCCGCGAGCACGCGCGGCGCCTGGCGCGGCTAACCGACGACCTGCTGAAACTCTCGCGCATCGAAGCCGGCCGGCTGGAGCTGGAGCCGCGCCCCATTCGTGTGGAAGCGGTGGTGAACGGTTGTGTTGAAACGGCGCGGCTCAACGCCGAAGCCAGGGGTCTGCAGATTCACGTGGACTTGCAGCCGAATATGCCCGCGGTGCGCGGCGACGGCGCGCAGCTCGGCGAAGTGCTGCAAAATTTGCTGGACAATGCGCTGCAATACACACCTCCCGGCGGGAAGATCGAACTAAAGGCGCGCGCCAACGGGCATGACGTCATTTTCACCGTGATCGACACAGGAATCGGAATTCCGGAGTCCGACCTGGAGCGCGTCTTCGAGCGCTTTTACCGCGTGGACACCGCGCGCTCGCGCGAGGCCGGCGGCACCGGCTTGGGGCTGGCCATCGCCCGCCACATCGTGGACGCCCACGGCGGGCGCATCTGGGTGGAAAGCGCTGTCGGCCAGGGCTCGCGCTTCCATTTCAGCGTCCCCAGTATAGTCGACCCGCAGTTGCGCTGAGAGCGGCTTGTCTGGACTTCCGGTTCCTGCCGTGCGACAATTGGCACATAAGCACGTAGACGTTTATACTCATAGGTGGTTAAACATGAACGGCAGCGTTCGCTGGAGTGTTACGGTTTCCAGAGAGACGGATCTGAGCCTGCGAACGTACTTGGGCTCCCAGGGTGCCAGGAAGGGCGATCTTTCAAAATTCATCGAAGAGGCTGTTCACTCGTACCTGCTTCATCGGACTGTCCAGGAAATCCGAGAACGCAACGCCGGCACTGATTCGGAGGAATTACAGCGCCTGATCGACGAAGCTGTGCGCGAAGCCCGAACCGACCGGTATGCCGCGGCGAAGACTGACAAAGCGTAATGCGCGTGGTACTGGATACCAACATTCTGATTTCCTCCCTCTTGCTCGCAGCGGGAAATCCAGCCTTCATTTACAGCGCCTGGCGCGAGGAGCGCTTCACGCTCTTGACCTGCGACGAGCTTCTTGACGAGCTGCGCGCCGCGTTGCAAAAGCCCGCCATCGCCGCACGCATCAAGCCCTACAAAGCCGGTGATCTGGTGAACAAAATCAAAAGGTTCGCCGAGAACCTTGATTCGTTGCCGCAGGTCTCTCGCTCCCCTGATCCCAGCGACGATTTTCTGCTGGCACTGTGCGAAGCGGGCCGAGCGGACTATCTGGTGACGGGCGATAAGAGCGGATTGCTTGCACTGGGACAGCACAAAAGCACCCGGATTGTCTCGGCCCGCGAGTTCACGCGTCTTTTTCTCTGATTCTCACCCTGCGGACACCAGGACCGCCGGCGAATCAGTCGCAGAACTGGTTGAGGATGGGGCGGTAGCCGTTCTGGAGCGCGTCGCCCTGGGGCATGAGAGCGCCGGGGCTCACGGTTTTAGCGGACGGGTCGTCGGTGCAGTAGAAGTAGCCGCTGGTTTTGGAGGTCCAGACCTGCACGCCCAGTTGGTCTTCACGGATCTGCGGAAGGGGCGGCGGCGGAGCGTCGTCGGGATCCACCGTGTCGCTCCCCGCGAATAACTTGCCGAGTTTTTCCAGGAGAGATGCGTCGGGTGCCTGAGGCTGCTGCGGGTCAGGCGCGGGCCGCGGCGCATTTCGTTGCTCAATTCTCAGCTGTTGAATTTGCGGTTGAGGGCCCGGGGACGCGCCGGGGCCAGGGGTGTGAGACGCTGCCAGCACCAAGAGCAGCGCAAAAAATCCAAGGCTGAGCGCTGCTCCGCCGGCAAGCAGAAGCCGGTGCCGGGGAGTGCCGCCCCTCCACGCATCGAGGATCGCCGGCGGAACCCATCGCTCCACGTTGACTTCCAGCAAATGGCTGGCCAGCCAGGAGTACACCGGTTGGGGCGCCGCTTTGAGCGCCGGCGCCTTGTGAGGTTCGACGCTAGCAGGAGGTCCCGCCGAAACTTTGCTTATGCCCGCGCTGGCTGGCGGTTCCGGTGCCGCCGCTTCCGGGGCTCGCTCGACCGCCTCCGCGCTGGCGGCCGGCAATTCTGGCAGGGCCTCAGCAGGGGGCAATTCGAGCAACCGCACATCCTGTAGGGTCTCTTCAACGCTGGGCGCACGGGGCGCAGCAGGGCCGCGGCTGCGTGGAGCATCGAGGGTCAAATCCGCAGAGACAGAACTGTTTTCGAGCATCCCGCTGGAGTCTTGAATCCCCCGGACCGGCGGAGTGGTTTCCAGGTGCGGCGAAGGGGAGGATGCGCCGCCTTCCGAATCGAGCAACGGCGCCAAGCGTGCGTTGTCCTCGTCCACGCTCAGGCTTGCCAGGGAATCCACGGCCTTGTCCTCGGATATTCCTAACGCGGCGAATGGGTGCGGCGCGGGCTTATCCCAAGGGGCGGAAACACCCGGTATGGGACTCATCGGCCGCAGGGGCGACGTATCCCCGAAGGGCGCCTGGCGAGGCTTCCTCTGCTGGTCGATCCAGCCGGCGATCTCCTGGCGTGTTTTTTCGAGGATATTCTCGAAGCGAATTCCGACTTCCTTTTGCTTTGCGCCGATCCAGACCAGCTCGCCGAGCGCCTCAACGTTCAGCCCCGAACCGCGCAGCCGCACATTCAACTGCGTGCCGGCCTGAAGGCCGAGCCGCATGGCCGCCTGGCAAGAGACGCCGTCCACGCTCAAATTGATGACGATGCCGCCGTTGTCGGGGCCAAGGTGAACCAGAACGATCGAGGAGGTGGTGAGCCGCGGGCTTCTGCGACGCTCATCCGGGCGAAGGGCGCTCTGTGTCGATCCAGCTGGGTACACAAATATCCCCGACGCGCCAATCGGGGACGTGGATGATTCTAGGGCGCGTTCTAGACCGCTATCTTAACGCGCCGCCCTCACCGGGACAAGAGCCAAACTGAGGCGCCGGCTGCGCCAGGCTGATAGTCTTTCCGCCCTCGCGGTTCAACGCGGCAGCTACACCCTCCCTGCTTCGCCGTATATTCACCCCGGTTTCATCCCGCTGTCACAAATTCTAATTATGCTGCCCTCGCCACGAATCTGAGCTGAAGGTGGAGAATGGCGACCTCGGCATCCAAAATTCAGACCATCTATCAGGATGTGCTGGCCAATTACCTGATCTCTATGGCGCGCACGGTGGAGAGCAGCGTGGAGAGCGCCCTGGACGCGCTCCTGCGCCCCAACCTGGAGGCTGCGGCGCAGCTTTCGAGCAAAGTGTTTCTGGTGGAGCCGCGCGTCAACGAGCTGGAAATTCTGATCGATGACCACGCCGTGCGTATGCTGCGCACCGGGCTCCTGGACGACGAGGAGATTCGCCGCGTGGTGGCCTCGCAGAAAATCGCCAACGACCTGGAGCGCATTGGCGACCTGGCGGTGAACATTTCCGAACGCGTGATTTCCCTCGCAGGCATGAACGTCACAGAGACGCCGCGGGACCTCGAGCCCATGGCCGGCGCCGTGCGCGCCATGCTGGGCCGCAGCTTGGGCGCGCTGATCTTTCGCAACGTCATCTTGGCCGGGGAAGTCCTGGAAGCGGACGACGTGGTGGACCGCTACCGCGACCAGATTTTCGAGCATCTGCTGCACCGCATGACCGAGGACGGCAGCCAGGCCGCGCCGCAATTGCAGTTCGTGCTGGCCACTCGTTACCTCGAGCGCATCGCCGACCACGCCACGAACATTGCCGAGGACATTATTTTCTGGGTGCGCGGCCTCGACGTGCGGCACGGGCGCACGCGCATGATGGTGGAAGAGGTCAACTACCCGGAAAAGAGGATGAGTTAGCGCTGCACAATTCTTGTGCAGCCCAGCGAGCTTCGTGTTGCACCCCACCCCGGGCCGGCGCTCCCCTGGCGCCGGCCCTTCTCCCCAACCCCTTGCAGGGGAACGAAATCAGGGGAGTTTGAAGGGCTCGCCGATTTCATGCCGGACTTATTGCCCTGTAACACGGCTGTAACAATTCGGAGTCACAATCCAGCACCGCAATTCGGAGGAGACGAAACTATGCGCAACACAAAAGTGTTCGCTTCGTGTGCGATTCTGTTGATGCTGGCATCAACACTTGCTTTTGGCGCGGGGCAAGTCCTGTTGAACGCCGCTGGAGCGACCTTCCCCTACCCGATGTATTCCAAATGGTTCGACGTTTATCATCAAGCGCACCAGGACGTGCAGATCAATTACCAATCGATTGGGTCTGGGGGGGGTATTCGCCAGTTGCTCGATAAAACCGTCGACTTTGGGGCCTCCGACGGTCCAATGAATGACGATCAACTGAAGCAAGCCAGCGTTCCGATTCTACATTTTCCCACGGTGCTAGGCGCGGACGTTCCCAGCTACAAAATCCCCGGTGTGACTGCGGAGCTGAATTTCACGCCGGAGGCCCTGGCGGGAATTTTTCTAGGTAAGATCACCAAGTGGAACGACCCCGCACTCACGTCGGCGAACCCGGGCGTCAAGTTGCCGGGGGACGATATCGTCGTTGTCCACCGGTCCGACGGCAGCGGGACGACGTACATCTGGACCGACTACCTTTCCAAGATCAGCCCCGAGTGGGAGAAAAAAGTAGGTAAGGCGACTTCCGTGAACTGGCCGGTAGGTCTCGGGGGCAAAGGCAATGAAGGAGTTGCCGGCCTGCTTGAGCAGACTCCCGA